>Ga0307516_10000679_pt1 | contig 46117 bp, 44 predicted proteins | sample 19_EM_MG_FD_203310 | JGI IMG/M metagenome (GOLD analysis project Ga0307516, IMG submission 203310) | Populus trichocarpa ectomycorrhiza microbial communities from riparian zone in the Pacific Northwest, United States - 19_EM | ecosystem: Host-associated > Plants > Roots > Unclassified | place... | reverse complement strand
GTCGGCTCCGACAAGGCCACCGCCCAGGCAATCGCCGACTGGCATTACTGGGTGGCCCACGAAAACGACTTCTGACCGGACATCAAGATCCGCTCCGATGTCAACCTGTGGTACTTCGAGCGCTTACGGCTCATTGGGCGAGAAACGCGCGTTGAGCACCGCCTCCACATCGCCAAGCGTACTTTGCACTTGCCCTAGAGATTGCCCTGGAAAAAAGTCCATCGCCATCGTCGCCGCCACATCGCGCGAAATTTGAGCGAGGCGCCGGCGCGCATCGAGTTCCGTGAGTTTAGCCAGATCCCTCTTGCAGGTATCCAAGCGGGCATTGAGTTCTTGGTATTCGGCGGTGCGATCGAATAATGCGGCGAGCGTATTGTGCTGTTCGGTCGAATCGGATGCCAACGCCAGAATATGCGCGATTCCTGCCCCGGCTCGGATTTCAAAAGCCTGTTCATCGAATATCTTTCGCGAAGCGCTCGAATAAGGCAGCACGTACACCCCGTCCCGAAGTAACCCGGCACCGGCGGCCTTGAGCGCCCTCCATACTCGCATTCGCAGCGTCTGGTTCTGCCCCGGCAGATTGGTGATCAGAAGGAGCCAGCCCGGGGCCTTAACTTTCATGTAGTTAATTCTACCGTATTGTAATGCGCGTGACAGAGGTCCATTATTCACAGTCCGCCGATCAGGAGTTGCCTATGCAATGGATCACGCGCGAACATCCCAAGATCGACCGTATTGCCTGCCCGTGGCTCATATTGCGGTTTATCGACGCCCAAGCCCAGTTTCTCTACGTTCCGGCTGACCGGGTGGTTGCGATGGCCAAGGAGACCGGGGCGACACCGTACGATATACCAGGCATCGAGCTGACTCACGTGGGGGAGCTGTGCAGTTTCGACGCGTTCCTCAAGAAGTATCAGCTCGATGACCCGTCGTTGTCACGGCTTGCGGTCATTGTGCGCGGCGCCGATACCTCGCGTCTGGACTTGGCTCCCCAATCGGCGGGACTGTACGCCATTTCACTGGGACTCTCCGCAACATTCCCTAACGATCACGAGATGCTGCGCCATGGGCTCGTGATGTATGACGCGCTTTACGCTTGGTGCGCAACGCTGCAGAACGAGACCCACACGTGGCCACCGGTTCGATTTTCGTCAGCCTCATAGACGCTATAACTTTCAGGAGACCTCCTATGCATCGTTTCGCGACCCTCATCGCAGCTATCACCGGGATTGCGCTCAGCGTCGCGGCGGTCGCCGCCGACATTGACTGGACCCTCGTTGATCAGGCCCTGGGCAAGCCCGGCACCAGCCTGCCCGGTGGCGTTCACAAGTTCGGGCTGCCCCGAAGCGATCTTAAAATTACCGTGGACGGTGTAGCGATAAAGCCCGCACTCGCGCTCGGTTCGTGGGTCGCGTTTATACCCATGGGGAGCGGCGCGATGTTTATGGGTGATCTGGTGCTGACCGAAACTGAGATCAGTCCCGTGATGAAACGGCTCACCGACGATGGTGTCGAGATTACCGCCGTTCACAATCACTTGCTTCGCACCTCCCCAGCGGTCTTCTACATGCACGTCGGCGGCCAAGGCGACCCCGTCAAACTCGCGCAAACGTTGCATGCGGGATTGGCCTTGAGTCAAACACCCCTTGCCGCGCCGGCTACCGCGCAGCCAGCGGCGGCTTTAGAATTGGACATGGCCGCGATCGACAGTGCGTTGGGATTCAAAGGCACGGTGAACGGCGGCGTCTACCAGTTTGGCATCCCGCGCGCAGAGTCCATTTCCGAAGGCGGCATGGCCGTGCCGCCGTCGATGGGCACGGCGATTGCCATCAACTTCCAACCGACGGGCAGCGGTAAGGCAGCCATTACCGGCGATTTCGTGTTACTGGGCAAGGAGGTGAACCCGGTGTTAAAGGCACTGCGTGATAACGGCATTGAGGTGACCGCCTTGCACAGTCACATGATCGATGACTCGCCGCATTTGTTTTTTATGCACTTTTGGGCCAATGATGGCGTCACAAAGCTCGCGCACGGACTGCGTGCAGCACTTGATCTTGCCAATGTGAAACGCTGATCCTGACCGACGACGGTCGATAAGTTCCGGAGCTTCCATGCGCTTGATGTTAATGCGGATCGTTCTATGCAGTCTTGCCATGGCGTTCGGCGCTCAAATGCCTGCTCAGGGTCTCGCGGCGAGTAGTCCCCGGGAATCGGCACGTGTCGTGTTCGTATGCGAGCACGGTTCAGTCAAGAGTCTCATTGCGATGGCCTATTTCAACCGCAGCGCTCAAGAGCGAGGTTTGCCTTATCGAGCGGTCGCGCGGGGAACTGCGCCTGAGCCCATCGTGCCTGGTCCGGTTCGAGAAGGGCTGCGCACCGCCGGATTTGACGTCTCTGAGTTCGTGCCGCAGTTGTTCAAAGCGTCGGACGTGGACGACGCCTCGTTCGTCGTTTCTTTCGATCAAGACATCGCGCAGGTCGTGGGCGGCAGGGCACGGCACGTGAGATGGGACAAACTACCGGGAGTCTTAACCGACTACGTGCGCGGCCGAGATGAAATCGTCAGGCATGTTGATGCATTGCTCGACGAGCTCGCACGGGGCGCCTCACCTTGATCAAGACGACGGACAAGCCGGGCTCGATCCGGGAGCTCGTGCTCTATTTCCTGCGCCTCGGGCTACTTGGCTTTGGCGGACCCGTTGCCCTCGTTGGCCAGATGGAGCGCGAACTGGTCACGGAGCGCGGCTGGCTCACAAAGGATGAAATGCGCGAAGTGATCGCGGTGTGCCAGTCGCTGCCCGGACCTCTCGCCATCCAAGTCGGTATATTCATCGCGTATTTGCGTGGGGGCTTGTGGGGAGCATGGGCTGGCGGTTGGGGGTTCATCCTGCCGAACTTTCTGATCGTTGCGGCCTTGGGTGCGCTCTACGTGCACTTCGGTGCACTGCAGCCGGTAATGGCGATTTTCTACGGCGTGAGCCCGGTCGTAATCGCACTGATCCTGCATTCCTGCTACCGACTCGCCAAACTCGGGATGGAGGATTGGCTGCAGTGGAGCATTGCCGCGGCGTGCTTTTTGGTGACCGTGATGCTGCAGTCGGAGGTCGCTCTGCTGTTTATCGCGGCCGGTACGCTGGGCGCCTTGTATTACGGAACGCTGTGGCGGCGACCGCCCACGACGACCGCGCTGCTCGTGGCGGTGCCGGTAGTGCCGATCGCGCATGGCACGCTGCTCGGAAAGCTGTTGTTGTTCTTTCTCAAAGCGGGCGCTCTGACCTTCGGTAGTGGCCTCGTTATCGTGCCATTCTTGCAGCAAGGGGTTGTGCAGGAACACGGGTGGTTAGGACAGCGCGAATTTCTGATTGCGGTCGCCATCGGCATGATCAGTCCAGGGCCTGTGGTGATCACAGCGACCTTTGTCGGCTATCTGGTCGCGGGATTCTGGGGAGCGGCCGCCGCAACGGTAGGCATTTTTCTGCCCTCATTCATTTTGGTGCTGGTCGCCGCGCCGATCCTCAAGCGGCATCGCGCCAATCGCAATGTGCAGGGCTTCGTCAAAGGCGCCTATGCCGCTGCAATCGGAACGATTCTGGGGGCGTGCGTGCTCTTAGGTCGTATTGCCATCGGTGATTGGCTAACGATTCTGATCGGCCTTGCATCCTTAGGAATTCTGTGTCGATGGAAAGTGAGCAATCCGCTCTTGATGGTTAGCGCCGCAGCGGTGGGGTTAGTCGCATTCCCGTTGCTGCGCCCTGCCTGGGTCATGGTGCATTGACTGGCTAGCGGCGAGTGGTTTTTTGCTCTCACAAGGGGTGATGATCATGAAGAGCAAGACTCTTCTGACGATGATATTGACCGCTACGGCTTGGATTGGTGGCGCGACCATGGCGGCGGATGAAGCCAAAGACGATGCCGCGGTGGCGAAGCTTCTGCCCACAGCCAAGGTTACGCTGCAGCAAGGAATTTCAGCCAGCGAATCGAGGGGCCAGCCCATTTCGGGGAAATTTGAGGTCGATGAAGGGCAATTTCAGTTGTCGGTCTATACGGCCAAAGGCGCTGGGTTCCAAGAGGTTGTCATCGACTACACCACGGGCAAGATCGCGAAGGCGGAGGCTATTGCTGAAGCGGACGATCTTGCGGCGGCCAAGAAGCAGGTGGCGGCGATGGCAAAGGCTCAAGTCACACTCAAAGCCGCAGCCGACAAAGCGGCGCAGGAATTTGCCGGCTATCGCGCAGTAAGTGTCGTTCCGATGCTTGCATCGCATCACGCGGTCGCGCTGGTGACTCTGGTAAAGGGAACACAATTCAAGTCCGTCCGGGAATCCTTGGAGTGACGGTCCCGTTGAAACCAGGTCTCCTGATGACTACGTCTTTCATTTTGCCAGTCATTTCGCTTGGTGGTACGGAGACGTTTGATCAAGCGCGGCCGGGCCCGTAGCCACTATGCAGATAGCTATGACGCCGAACCATGAGCAGTGAAAAAAGGAGCAGCACAATGAATCACCGGCTTAAATCCATGGTCGCGATGGTCGGCCTCACCGTCTCAGGTCAGACCTTCGGCGTGGAAGGCGGCACGGCAGCCTCGGCGACCGAATCAAGCCCGCTCGTGCTTGAGTCAAAAATTGCCCTGGGCGACGTGCGCGGACGCATCGATCACTTCAGCGTCGACGTGAAGGGCCAGCGTCTGTTCGTGGCCGCCGTTGAAAACCACACCCTCGAAGCAATCGACCTGAAATCCGGCCGGCGAGTGCGCACGATTACGGATCTGGCGGAGCCGCAGGGAGTGTTCTATGACGCCTCCTCCAATCGACTCTTTGTTGCCTGTGGCCTTGATGGCGTCACGAAAATCTTCGACGGGACCACGTTTCAAGCTCTCGCGATGGCGAAGTTTCCCGATGACGCCGACAACATTCGCTATGACGCCCGAGGCAAGGGCGTGATCGTCGGATACGCCGGAGCGAAGCAGTTGAGGAAGCGTGCGGAGGGAACCGGAGGACTGGGATTCCTAGACTCCATCGGGAATAAAACCGGTGATGTCGTCATCGATGCTCACCCTGAGTCGTTTCGGCTTGAGGAGTCGGGAACGCGTCTTTTTGTGAACGTTCCAGACAAGAAAGAGATCGAAGTCATCGACAGCGTCAAGCGCACGGTCTTGGCCCGCTGGCCCGTAACGTCAGCCGGAGGCAATTTCCCGATGGCCCTGGACGAAACTCATCACCGTCTGTTCGTGGCAACGTGGACGCCCTCGAGAATGCTCGTTTTTGACACGGAGACCGGCAAGGAAATTGCGTCCGGTGAAACCGCGGGCCCCTCGGACGATCTGTTCTACGACTCGCGCAAAGATCGGGCTTATGTGCTCACCGGCGCCGGCTTTCTCGAAGTGTTCCAAGCGAAGGAGCGCAATCACTTTGACAGGATCGGGCATTACCCGACGCCGCCGCACACACAGACGGGTCTATTCGTCCCCGAATGGGGGAAATTGTTCGCTGCTTCGCCGAGGCTGGGTGAACAGAGCGCCGAGATCCGCGTGTACGATGCAAACTGAATCATGTGCAGCGTCAGCTTGGATGGGATCCAGCGCCGCTTGTCGCGTTCATGGCGAAGAAGTCATGATCGGCAACACCGTCTTTGAGTTGAAGGAGGAACAAGCGAAACGATCTATCCTCTTTGCGATGGTATTGTGCTCCTCGCTCTCCGTCACAGCGAGCGACAAGGTGGTCCGCGACTTCGAATCCGACACGATGGGAGCCCCGCCGGCCGGATTCGAGTTCGCGCGAACCGGCAATGGCGCCGAAGGCAAGTGGGCCGTGCGGACTGAGAAGGGCGGGGACAAGAACCACGTCCTCGTCCAAGAGAGCGCCGACCCGACGGACTACCGCTTTCCCGTTGCGATCCTCAAGGACGACGCCTACAAAGACGTCACGCTCAGCGTCCGGGCGCGGCCTCTGTCGGGAGAAGTGGATCAGGGGTTCGGTCTCGTTTGGCGCTACAAGGACGCCAACAACTACTACATAACGCGCTGCAACGCCGACGAGGACAACTGCACCATCTACCACACCGTCGCGGCAGCCGGCGAGCGTTCCTGAACCAGAGCCTCAAGGTCGCCAAGAACACATGGCACACTCTCAAGCTGGAGGCCACGGGCGACCACTTCGTCGTGTGGTACGACGGCAATAAGGTCCTCGACGCAAGGGACGAGACGTTCAAGGATGCCGGCAAGGTCGGGCTCTGGACGAAGGCGGACTCGGGTCATCGAGTTCGACGATCTCACGATTGAGGGGCACTGAGTCTTGGAAGCGTGGGTTCACCGGGGGCGATGCGCAGGCTGTTTTAGCAGTATTACGGCTGACCACAGAGTCGGTGGCGTGCCCCCCGCTCGCCGGCCTTTATCATACCTACCGCACGGAACAAGGTTGACCATCCGAGGATCGGACGCGTGAAATTGGATCGAGGAATTCCGGCGGCGTTGGGTGCCGCCGCGTTATTCGGGCTCAGCACACCCATTGCGAAGACGCTCGTAGGGGAGATTTCTCCTCTGCTGCTCGCCGGACTTCTTTACGCGGGTTCGGGCGTCGGCCTCAGCATCGTGCTCACTGCCCGCGCGAGTGTACTGGGACGAGCGAGCATCATTCGGCCGCGTGGCGCCGACTGGATGTGGTTACTCGGTGCCATCGCCTTTGGCGGCGCCATCGGCCCGTACTGTCTCATGTTCGGGCTGCAAATGACCGACTCTGCCTCTGCCTCGTTGATCCTCAACCTAGAAGGCGTCTTCACAGCGTTGTTGGCGTGGTTCGCGTTCAAGGAGAATTTTGACCGCCGAATTGCCGGCGGTATGGCACTCATTGTCGCCGGCGGCGTGGTCCTGTCGATGGGTTCCGCGCTGCGCGCCAGCGGCATCATCGGACCGCTAGCAATTGCAGGCGCTTGCCTCGCATGGGCAATCGACAATAACCTGACGCGTAAGGTGTCGATCAATGATGCAATGTTTGTCGCCTGCGTCAAAGGGTTGATCGCGGGTCCGATCAGTATCGTGCTAGCCCTCCAATTTGGCGCGCACCTACCGGCGGCCACCTTGGTACTTCGAGCGGGGCTGCTCGGCTTCGTGGGTTACGGCCTGAGTCTCACGCTGTTCGTTCTGGCGCTGCGCAATCTCGGTACCGCGCGAACCGGCGCTTATTTTTCGTTGGCGCCTTTTATCGGGGCTGCTCTGGCAGTGGCCCTGGGTGCGCCGTTGACCACAATCTTGATTGTCGCCGGACTTTTCATGGGGGCTGGGGTATGGCTGCATCTCACCGAGAGCCACGGGCATCGGCATCGCCATTCACCCCTGGAACACGAACACCCGCACGTCCATGACACCCACCACCAGCATCAGCACGACTCCGACTGGGATGGCCAGGAGCCCCATTCTCACTCCCACCTACACGAACCGATCGAGCACGCTCACCCACACTATCCCGATGTTCATCATCGGCATGACCATTGATACGAGGGACGACGCCTTTTCTTAAGAAGGCAGAACCGCCATCGAAAGCATGATGGCCGGTTTGCTTAAGCCATTAGATCTGCGCCATCCGACTGTAGGAGCCTGTGCAAATTCCCCTGTTGCTGGTGTCGTTGGAGAACGAGACCACAAATCGCGGGCAACACAAACAAGGTCAGTATCGTCGAGGTGATGAGGCCGCCGATGACAACGGTGGCCAACGGCCTTTGCACCTCCGCGCCCGCTCGAGTCGCCAGCGCCATGGGCACAAAACCAAGGGACGCAACCAGGGCTGTCATCAGTACGGGACGCAATCGCTCAAGAGATCCTTCGACGATCGCCGCACCTGTTTCAAAGCCCAATTCGAGCTTGTGCCGAATGGACGCCACGAGAACCAGTCCGTTCAGGACCGCGACACCCGATACCGCTATGAATCCGACCGCGGCGGAGACGGAGAACGGAATACCCCGAAGCCCAAGCATAAACACGCCGCCTGCAAGAGCCAGCGGCACAGCGGTAAATACCACAAATGAAAGTGCCACGCTGCGTAATGACATATACAGGGCCACGAGGATCAGCCCGAGACAAATCGGCACCACCAGCATCAGACGTGCTTTCGCCGCCTGCAGATTTTGAAACTGCCCGCCCCATTCCAGCCACGATCCAGGCGGTAGTTTAACTTGCGTGTCGATCAACCCTTGTGCTTCAGCGACGAACGAGTTCAAGTCACGGCCGCGCACATTGGCTTCGACGTAAATTCGGCGCTTGCCATTGTCGCGACTGATTTCGTTCAACCCTTCCGAAGTCTCGAAACGGGCTATTTGCCGTAACGGTATCGAGCCCCGGGGACCGTTTTCGGTGCGTGGCAACATGATCGGGATTGCACCGATTGCCTCGACGTCGTTGCGTTGCAAGTTCGCAGTCCTCACTACGATTTGAAAACGCTGATCGCCAAAAAACAGAAGGCCCGCCGGCGTGCCGCCGAGCGCGACCTCGACGGTGCCGGCCACCTCTTCCAGCGTTAGACCGAAGCGCGCAATCGCGTCGCGATCAAAGTGAATGTCAAACGTCGGAAACCCACGCGTCTGTGCGGTTCGCAAACCGCTTACCCCCGGCACCTTGCGCAATTGCGCTTTGATTCGCTGTGCCGTGTCCGCCATTTGCTCTAGATCATCGCCATAGATCTTGACGGCGACATCGCTTCGTACGCCGCCGATGAGTTCGTTGAAACGCATTTGTATCGGTTGCGTCACGTCGTATGCATTGCCGACAATGGTCGCCGTCTTCTGCTCAATGCGGTCAATGACTTGATCTTTGGTTCGGACGCCCTCAGGCCACTTGTTCTTAGGCTTCAACATGACGTAGTTATCCGACGCGTTCGGCGGCATCGGGTCGGCGGCGAGGTTCGCGGTTCCGGTCTTGGAGAACACTAGATTGACTTCGGGGAGCTTCAAAATCTCTCGCTCCAGGGGAAGATCCATTTTTACCGATTGGCCGATCGAGGTTGACGGAATGCGCACCGACGACAAATTGAAGTTTTGTTCATCCAATGTGGGCATAAAAACCTGGCCCACGAATGCAAAAGTCACGGCGGCACCTGCGAACAGGATGAACGCGCCGGCGATGATGGGATAGGGTTTGGCGATCACGCGCCGTAGTTGGGGCTCGTAGAGCTGTTTGGCGCGGACGATCAGCGGCACTTCCGTTTCCGACACTCGACCTCGGATCAGCAATGCGGCCGTCGCCGGCACAAAGGTCAGCGTCAAGATGAACGCCGAAGCCAATGCCAGCATCAGCGTAATCACCATGGGAGAGAACATTTTTCCTTCCACGCCTTGAAACGTGAGACAGGGGATGAACACCAAGAAAATGATGATTTGGCCGTAGACACTGGGCCGAATCATTTCCTGCGAGGAGGCGACAACTTCGTCCAGTCGCTCCGGTTCGTTGAGAATTCTTCCCTCGGTCGCTTGCCGCGCGGCGATACGACGCAGCGTGTTCTCGACCACGATCACCGCGCCATCGATGATCAGACCAAAATCCAACGCTCCTAAGCTCATGAGGTTGCCGGAGATCTTGAGCACGTTCATGCCAGCCGCGCTCATGAGCAATGACAGCGGGATCACGAGCGTCGCGATGAGCGCGGCGCGCACATTGCCCAGCAGCAAGAACAGCGTCGCGACCACCAGCAGGGCGCCGATCGCAAGATTCTCACCCACGGTCGTAATTGTCGCGACCACCAGCTCTGACCGGTCGAGCGCCACGTTGGCGATGATCCCATTGGGGAGCGTTTTAACGACATCATGGAGTTTGAGATTCACGGCCCGTGCCACGGTGCGGCTGTTGCCGCCCACCAGCATGAGGGTTGTGCCGATTACAACCTCATAGCCGTTCTTACTCGCAGCCCCCGTGCGCAGCTCTCCACCGACGAGAACCCTGGCGACATCTTTTACCGTTAAGGGCACGCCGGCGCGCGTCCCGATCACCGCGCGTTCAATGTCGTCCACCGAATGGAAGCGCGCATCGGCGCGAACCAGGTAAGATTCGCCCGCGCGCTGAATGTAGTTGGCACCCACAGCGAGATTGCCCGCTTCGAGCGCTCGCGCGAGCTCACCGTAGGAAATTTCGTAAGCGGATAATTTGGTGGCGTCGGGCTCAACGACATACTGTTTTTCGTACCCCCCGAGCGAGTCGATATCGGCAACGCCCGCGACACTGCGCAGCTGAGGCCGGATGATCCAGTCCTGTACCGTACGCAGGTATGCGAGGCGGGCGATCTCGTCCACGAGATGCTCGCCGGTATCGGTGAGAAACGTGCCGTCACTCTGCCAGCCGGGCTTGCCATCCTTAACTGGTGCACCTTTCCCTTGAGGGTGCACGAACTCGACCGTGTACATGTAAATTTCGCCCAAGCCCGTCGATACGGGACCCATTTGCGGCTGCGCGTTGTCAGGCAGACTCCCTTTGGCCTGTGCCAGCCGCTCCGCCACCTGTTGACGCATGAAATACAAATTGGCGCTTTCTTTGAAGATGACCGTGACTTGACTGAAGCCGTTTCGCGAGAAAGAGCGGGTGCTTTCTACTCCAGCTAAGCCGGACAGCGCGGTTTCAATCGGAAATGTCACTCGTTTTTCGATTTCGACCGGCCCCAAGGTCGAAGCGACGGTGTTGATCTGGACTTGTTTGTTGGTGATGTCGGGCAAGGCATCAATGGGCAGGATCGAGAGTTGCCAAGCGCCGACGCCGGCGATTAGCACGGCGAGCAGTACGATGATCCAGCGGGCGCGTACCGAAAACGCCAGTATGGCGGCGATCATTCTTCCTCTCCCGTGCCTTTACCCATCTCGGCTTTGAGCAAGAATGCATTTTTGCCCGCGATGACATCGCCTGCCTTCACGCCCGACAGCACCCAAGCGCGGCCACCGCTGCGCGCGCTTACCGTCACCGGCGAGAGCCTAAAGCCGGTCGTGGTCCGCACGAACACAGCGGCTTGACCCGCGAGGTTTTGAACGGCCTCATCATCTACCGCGAAGCCTTGCGTTTTGGCTGCCTTCGTCGTCATTCGCACCTGCACGTACTCTCCCGGCGTTGGCGGTGATTGGCCCGGGGAGATCGACAACGTGACAGTCGCGGATCGGGTTTGCTGATCAAGCGTCGGTGTGACGGATATCACCACCCCATTCAAACTGTCCCCGGCGGAGGTGAGGACCTTTGCCGGGTCGTGCGCGGCAATCTTTTTTGCGTCGAGCACGGGCACCGTCGCTTCAAGCAGAACATAGCGGGGATCGGCGATACGAAAAAGTTCGGTGGTCGGCTCGACATAGGCCCCTAATTCCGCTTTGGACCAAGTGATGCGTCCTGCAATGGGACTGGTAATGGCGATCGACCGGCCATCGCTCGTGACACCCGCTGCGGCAGCGGCGGCCCGCGCCCGTTTGCGGTCGGCTTCTGCGGCGGCATATTGCATCTTGGCCGTGTCGAGATCCTGGCGCGGAGTGACCTTTTGGTCGAATAGGCTTTGCTCGCGCTCGAGAACCGAGCGGGCCAGTTCTACCTTGGACTCCGCGGTGGTCATATCCGCGGCCATCGAGCCCGCCTCGCGGCTTTCAACTACCGCGAGTGTCTCACCCGCCTTGACCCCATCGCCCAATCGCTTGAAAAGACGAAACACGGTGCCGGCAGCATGAGCGCTCAACACCGCTTGGCCGTTGGCGGCAGCTACGACGGTGGCGGGCGCTTGGACTTCCGCGGTCAAATCGCTGGGTGCAACCGTTTCCAACGAGATGCCCATCGTATTGAGCGATTCGTCGGACACCTCGAGCTCGCCGCTTGCTTTAGTGCTTGTCGAGGCTTCTGCCGCAGTAGGCGGCGGGGCCGCCGAGGTGGTGAATCTTGCGATGAAGAAGCCTGTGGCGCACGCAACGAGCAAAGCACCGGCAAACATCAGCCACTGGGAGCGTTTGAAGGTCTGGTTCATGATCCTTTACTCAACAAAAGGAATGCGGCCCGCGAGGCGGGCAAGAGAAGCTTCGGCCTCAACGCGAGCGAGTCGAGCATCGAGCGAATGCAGCTGCGCGTCGGTGAACGCACGCCGCGTGCTCAGCAGCTCGATGAGCGGGGTACGGCCGGCTTCGTACCCTATCCGCGCCAGCCTGTAGGCCTCACGCGCCGCTGTTTCTCCGCGCTCGGTAGCCGCAAGACGGCTGTTGGCGGCAATGACTTGCGCAGCGACGGCGCGGCGTTGCGCAGCCACCTCGAGCCGCGCGGCGTTCAACCTCGCGTCCGCTGCCCTGACGTCCGCGTGTGCTGCTGCGATCTCTCCGCGATTGCGATCAAACAACGGAATCGGAATCGAGAAGCCGGCGACCCATACCGTTGCATCATCCCCGGCAATCCTGCGTACACCGATCGACAATGACGGGGTGGGAATGGCACGCCTTTGCTCAACGATCAATCGGCGGTCAGCGGATTCGCGTTCTGTCTGCGCGGTTTGAATTGTGGGTGCCGTGAGTGACTCACTGGCATCTAAGGCCTCGGCGCGCACCGGATTGGCGGTCAGCAACAGCGAGGGCTTCACGCTGGTGTAGTTGCTCTCATCACCCACCAGGCTGCCCAGCCGCGTCAGGGCGGCGATTTCCTCGGCTCGGGCCGAGGCCAGCTCTGCCTCGGCGGCCGCGACTGCAGCGTCAATCTGCACCACGCGCAGTTCGCCTTCTTTACCCGCGGCAACCAGCGCGTGCGCGATTCGCAAGTCCTCCTGGACTCGGTCGGAGTCTTGCGACAGCAGATCCACTCGACTCTGAGCGGCCTCGGCGGTAGCAAAGGCCACCGCGAGATCGAAACCGAAGTCCGCTCGCTGCTGTACGCCGCGGGCTCGTGCCACGTCTAAATTCGCGCGCCCCGCGGCGGCCCGGGCGCCGCGCTGCCCGCCGAATTCCAACGGCTCACTAATCGTGAGAGTGGTTTGTGACTGCGCCGTGCCGCGATAGGCGCCGGTGCCGGCGATGTCCTCTACCTCGGCGCCGGCAACCGGATTGGGCCAAGCCGCCGCCTGTTTCGCTCTGCCGTCGGCCGCGTCAATGCTCGCCTCGAGTTCCACCAGGCGAGGCGATGATCGCTCCGCTTGGTGCACGACTTCAGGAAACGAAGGGGCCTGATCGGCGATTGCCGCCGTTACTATGCAAAAACTGACAATCGACCAGCCGAACCGAGCGCAAACGGCGGTTGGTCGGCGCAGAGTTGCTGCGCCGGTTAACCGGATTCGATAATTCATATCGTCCTACCATCAATTCTCTCGAGCTAGACGCCTTCGATCTTAAGAATCGCAGTGTATTCAGCGCGGACGACCAAAGGCTTGAGGCCTCGGTCCTCGCGTCGCGCACACCAATACGCGATCACCCACGATCGAAGGGATACAGATCTATACGAGAGAAAGCGGGGGTCCCCGCAGCGGGGGGCGCCAATAGGTTTGCTTACTAGGCGCGGAACAAACGGGAGCAGAAACAGGAAGGAGCGCCGAAAGCAGCAATGGGCACAGAATCCAGAGCACCGCGGCCAACGTCATCATCATCAGTAGAGGTGTTTCTCCCGCGTGATGCACGCTGCTGGCGGCGGCCAGCGACTGCAAATCAATTACGTGGTCGCCGCGGTCATCGTGCTCATGAAAGTGACCACCGTGCACGGTCACGTCATCATCATCCACACCGATATGCTTGTGCATCGTTCCCGGTATGAGAGCGATACTCGCACTTAGAATAAGACAGAGGAGAACGACTAGCCGATGCATTCGGTGCAGTTTACCCAGTGCCAAGCCGCAATACGAGCGCGTTCGCGCAGCCACCACGCGGAGCGTCCGTCAACGAAAGAACCATTTCGGCTACCGGGTGCGGCGCGGCCGTGGCCTTTGTGACGATCGTGGCGTGACCGCGATCACTTCGACGCGAAGATACATCCGCTGGTCGACGGGCACTGTCGGAAACACCGAACCTGAAGCACATCTCGAAGACCCAACTTAGGCAAGACGTCTCGGGCGGGCCCATTGCGTTCAAAGCCACGATCTACTATGGGCTCGTGGCGTGATATAAAAATCTGGGTCATCCGGGCATCAAGCGAATATGTTCGCTTGATGCTAAGCACTTATACGTGCAAGTGCAATGAAACTCAGGCGCGCCTCGGCGTACTCAGGCGGGCTTGGTCAAAGTGGCGTTAATGCAGTAAAAATAGGGATTTCAGTGCAATTGGAATGCAAAGCATTGATGACCAAAGAGTAACCAAATCCGGGTCAAATCTCTCCCATAATGCCGAGGTCGAGGATTCGAGTCCCTCTCTCACCACCAAAATATCAATTAGATTCAATATGTTGAGGACGCGCGAGGCGCCGCCCGTGCGCGAAGTGCAAGAGATACACAAATGGACTAAGCCGTGCCGGACTGTGGGTCATCGATCCTGTGACGGCGAAAGTCGTTGCAACGATTGCCATCCCGGGGGTTCCGGAATACCTGGTCTACGATGAAAACGGCCGATCGAATTTGTTTGAACATCAAGACGAAGGACATAGTGGCAGTGATCGATCCGTCCCTCAATAAGGTGGTCCACTCGCGCACGCCGCACTCCAAGATCGATAGTGGAATTGCCCAAGTCGGTGCTATCGGAGCAAGATCATGCACGCAGTCCGGAGAACTTTGGGCCGCGCATGCCGCGCCACCGCGCGGCGATGCGGTCCATGTAGAGGTAGATAATCGGCGTTGTGAACAGCGTCAGCACCTGAGAGAGCGACAAGCCACCGACCATCACGATGCCGAGCGGCCGTCGCAGCTCCGATCCGGCGCCCGATCCAAAGGCTAGCGGCAGCGCCCCGAGCAGCGCGACCATTGTGGTCATCATGATGGGCCGAAAGCGCCTCATACACGCTTCGTAAATGGCGATCTCGGGCGAGGCGTTCTGTGCCTCCATCACCAGCGCTTGGTCAACCATCATAATGCCGTTCTTTTTGACAATCCCGATCAGCAAGATGACGCCGATCAAGGCAATGAGTGAGAAATCGTAGCGCAAAAGCATCAGCGCGAGGAGCCCACCGATGCCGGCGGACGGCAGGGTGGAGAGTATGGTCAGCGGATGAATAAAGCTTTCGTAGAGAATGCCGAGGACGACAAATATGGCGAACAGCGCCGCGGCAATCAGAAAGGGCTGACCCGCCAAGGATTCTTGAAATGCTTGGGCGCTTCCGGTAAAGACGGACGTCAATCCCTGAGGAGCTCCGATTGATCGTTCCTTAGCCTTGATCGCGTCAACGGCATCGCCGAGCGCTGCACCTTTGGCGAGATTGAAGGACAGAGTGACGGCAGGAAATTGACCTTCGTGATTTACTGCGAGAGGTGCGGCGGAGAACTCGATGTGGCTGATGGCCCCGAGAGGTACGGGGGAGCCCGTTCGGGAGGGGACATAGAGCCGTGCCAAGGCACTCTCGTCCAACTGGAACTGAGGAGCCACCTCGAGAATCGTGCGATACACGTTGACTTGCGTGTAATAACTCGCCACTTGCCGCTGACCGTACGCATCGTACAATGTGTCATCCACGCTCTGCGTGGTGACACCGAGGCGCGCCATCGTATTCCGGTCAAGCTTGATCATCACCTGAGGTGCGCTCGGATCAATGTCGGCTTCGACATCCTGGATCTGCGGGATCGAGCGAAGCGCCTTGAGGATGACGGGCGCCCAGTGACGCAATTCTGGAAGATTCGGATCGCGCAACGTGTAGAGAAACTGCGACTTGCTAATGTGGGCGCCGATTTGCAGATCCTGCCGCGCCTGAAACTGAACGGCAATATCTGGCATTCCCTTGACTCGCTGGTTGAGACGATCGATCACCTCGTACACGGAACTGCTCCGTTCGCCGAACGGCTTCAAGTCGATCAGGACGCGGCCGATGTTTGTCGTGGGCTCTCCCTGTGCATAGAAATAGACATTCTGGATATCCGGATCGCGGCGTATTCGGTCCGCCAGCTCGCGCATGCGCAGTACCATGGTCGAATGGGAGACATCGGCTGGAGCTTGGGTGGCGCCGTTGATCAATCCATTGTCTTGTTGGGGGAAGAAACCCTTCGGAATCGCAATGTAGAGTCCGACGGTGATGGCGACGGTGAGACACAGAACGCCGAGCACCAGGGGCTGATGCGCGATGGCCCAACGCAAACCGTGCCCGTAGTGTTCCAATGTCTGGTCAAACCAGCGTTTGACGGACTTGTGAAAGCGGGACTCGGATTTGGCGTCGATAGGACGTAGAAAGCGGGCGCACATCATGGGCGTGAGAGTGAGTGACACGAGCCCCGAAGTCAGGATGGCGACGGTGGCAGTACCGGCGAATTCGCGAAACAGGCGTCCGACAATGCCCCCCATGAAAAGCACCGGGATGAAGACAGCGACCAAGGAGATGGTCATGGAACAAATCGTAAAACCGATTTCCCGAGAACCTCGCAGCGCCGCCGTCAAAGAATCCTCGCCGCTCTCGACGTGACGCAGGATGTTCTCCAGCATCACGATGGCGTCATCGACGATGAAGCCCACGGATACGGTCAACGCCATGAGGGATACGTTGTCGAGGGTGTACCCGAGCAGATACATCGCGGCCATCGCCCCGAAAAGCGACAGCGGAATGGTGACCGCGGGAATGATCGTGGCGCGAATGTCGCCGAGAAATAGGAACACGACGAAGACGACGAGCACGCACGTAATCAATAAGGTGATTTGCACCTCCTTCACCGAGGATCGAATGGTCTGCGTGCGATCCGCCAGAAGCGTCAAGTGAACCGAGGCTGGCAAGTCGCGTATCAGGCGCGGCAGGAGGGCTTTGACTCGTTCGACGGTCGCATTGACGTTGAATCCCACCTGCTTGTGCACATCGACGATCACGCAGGGGCGAGTGCCTATCCAAGCGCTTCGCTTCACGTCCTCAACGCTGTCGACCACGGTCGCTACATCACGAAGGCGAGTGACGATGCCGTTGCGTGACTGGATGATGAGGTCAGCATATTCGGCGGCGTGCGATAGCTGATCAGTGGTATCGAGGGTCACGGATCGGCGCTCACTATCTAGGGTCCCTTTGGGTCCGTTGAGCGTGGATTCTCCGATAAACTGCCGAAGATCTTCGAGGCTAAGGCCCACGCCAGTGAGTCGACCAGGATCAACTTGTACGCGCACGGCCGGCTTTTGCTGGCCATTGTAATCAACGAGCCCGACGCCGACCACACGAGCGAGTTCGGGCGTGATGTAATTTTCGGCGTAGTCGTCGACGGCGGCAATCGGTAGGGTGTCCGAATACACGGCGATGCTCATGAGCAGGGCGTCAGCCGGGTTGGCCTTTTCGAAGGTCGGCGGATGCGGGAGATTCTTGGGCAGGTCGCCAAGTGCCGTATTGATGGCCGTTTGAACATCGACAGCGGCCGAATCGACGCTCCGGGACAGTTCGAACTGCACGTCGATGGAACTGGTTCCGAGTGAGCTCGTCGAGATGATGGAACTGACGCCGGGCAGATTCGCCAGTGCGCGCTCCAGCACCGCTGTGACCCCTGCTGCGACGGTCTCGGCACTCGCTCCCGGTAGGGCGGTGTTAATCGTGATGGTTGGAACGTCGATCTGCGGTACCCCGGCAATCGGCAGCTGCATATAGCTGGCAATCCCCACAAAAAAGACCGCCAGCATGAGCAACAAAGTAGCGACGGGACGCCGAATGAACCACGCGGAGAAATTCAAGTGAATACCCAGTAAGCGAGCACGTGCGGAACCTTTAAGGCAGCGATGCCCGGGGCGAATCGACCGATACGATATGTACCAGAGTGTCCGGCTCGAGCCGGAATTGTCCTTCGGTGACGACTGTCTCGCCTGCGGCTAGGCCGCTGGCAATAATCGTCTGAGCGCCTTCGACGGACCTTATATTGACCACTCGGGCTTTAGCTCGGTTATCCGGCGTTACCACGTAAACGTAGGGTCCCTCGCTGCCATTTTGGACAGCAATCGTCGGTATCAAAATGGCATCAGGCAGGTTCTTGAGTGCGACCCGCACCGTGACGAATTGACCCGGCCATAATGTGTCGCTGGCGTTGGAAAATTGAGCCTTGCAGTGAATGGTACCCGTCGTGGTATCGATTTGATTGTCGATCAAAATAACCTCGCCCGTGTTTTCGCTTGGGTCCCCTGTATCATTCAAAACAGTGACGGGGATCGAACTGTGGGCTTGCGCCGCGCGCAAATCCTTCAATCGCTCTTGTGGGATCGCAAAACTGACTGCGATGGGGCTTAACTGCGTGATGACGACCAGGCCGTTCGCGTCGGCGGTGTGCACAATATTTCCGGCGTCGATCAAGCGGGCGCCCACGCGACCCGTGATGGGAGCTCTAATCGTGGCATAGGACAAGGACAAGCGCGCCAAGTCGACCTGCGCAGCATCGTTGGCGACTGCGGCGGTCAGTTGCGCCACCAGCGATCGCGCCGTGTCGCGGACTTGCGTTGAGGTGGAGTCGGCTTTGAGCAAGTCCTCATAGCGCTGCAAGTCGACCTTGGCGTTGTCCAGCGATGCGATGTCCTTCGCTAGCTGCGCCTGATTTACGCGTAACTGGGCTTCGAACGGGAGAGGGTCCAATTTCACCAGGACGTCTCCTCGAGACACGATTTGGCCCTCTTTGAAGAGCACTGCCTCGATCGCGCCATCGACCCGCGCCCGCACGAGGACGGTGTTCAAGGCCTGCACAGTTCCAATATTGGTGACCGTTGTAGCGATTGTGCCGCGGCGCACTACCGCGACCCGCACCGACACCCCCGCCGGAGTCGCGGCCGGCTTGCCCGTCGCACCATAAAGCGCGCCGAGCCGCCAAAGCCCCAAGGCCAACAGGGCGACGAGGGGAGCGCCAACAGCGATGCGAACGGCTTTTACGGTCATTTTGACCCGGACGGTATCATTTTGTAGGCCCGAATTGGCTGCGTGGGTTGAGCGAACCTTCGCCGGCAGGCGGGAAAAGGGTCGCCGTTGGGCCGAGTCATCGAGACCCCAAGAGTTTATGCCTAAAGCCGAGAGTGTCGCAGGCGTCGATTAAGGCAGAATTATAGGGACCACCCAGCGCCGCCTTAATGCTGTGTTAAAGCGGGCATGCTCTGATGCACGGTGAAACGTGGCCCTACGGCTAAGATTGCGGTGACAAAATGAGGCTCCTGGTAGTCGAAGACGAAACACGGATCGTCGAACTGCTTCAGTCCGCGTTTCAGCGCGCGGGCTTCGTGGTAGATGCGGTCGGCACGGCAGCTGAAGGCGGCGAGGCGCTCTCCTTTGTCACGTACGATGCCATCATCCTAGACTTAGGGCTGCCGGACGGCGACGGCCTTCAGTTGCTTGCCACGGTGCGTCGCGGCGGGAACAACGTGCCCATACTCATTCTTACAGCCCGCGATGCCGTGGAGGATCGGGTCGGCGGGCTCGATGCCGGGGCCGATGACTATCTGGTCAAGCCGTTTGCCGTGGTCGAGCTGGTTTCGCGCATCAAGGCACTGTTGCGTCGGCCGGGACATGCCCTGGGCATGACTCTCGAAGCCGGAAACCTGGCATTTGACACGATTGGCCGCGACGTTCGTGTCGATACAACAACCATCGTCCTGCCGCGTCAGGAGCTTGCCATTCTCGAATTGCTGATGCGCCGACTTGGCCGCGTGGTACCCCGAGCAGTGCTCGAGCAGAAGCTCTATGGCATGGACGACGAGCCGGAATCGAACGCCATCCCGGTTCATGTCCATCATCTCAGGCGCAGGCTTGCAGAGGCTGGCGCGAGTCCGGTCATCCACACGGTGCGCGGCATCGGCTATTTGCTCATCGAGCAGCCGGGATGAACACCCGGTTCCGTTCCCTGCAGGCGCAATTGGTGCTACGGCTTGCGGCAGGCTTCGTCGTCGCGACGCTCCTTGCGGTCAGCGCCATCGTTTATGAGGGGTCTCAGGCGGCGCAGTCTCTCGGCGACGACGAGTTGGAGCGCCGTGCCGTTCAAATAGCGCATTTTGTCGAACGTGGCCCGGATGGCGCACTCCACCTCACGCTGCCGGCGAGGCTCGACCAGCTCTACCAATCCCCCGCGCGGACACGGTTGCTTGCGGTGCGCAGCGGCGACGGTGCGATGATTACCGCGTCAGCGCCCGAATTTGCGGCCGAGGTTGCAAGATGGCCGGCCGCCGACGGCAATCGACACCCTTTCCGGCTGGATGATTTCGGTCCGACGAGCCAGGACTACAACGGTCTCACGGTTCGTGTCGATAGCATTGCGGGACCGCTTTCGGTGACTGTGGCAGCGGTCTCAGATGCGGAAGCCCTCGCAGCAGGGTTGGTGAAAAGATTCATACGGGATCTGATCTGGGCGGTTCCTTTGTTTGCGGCGGCGATGCTGGCCATTGCCGCCTGGAGTATCCGCCTTAGCTTACGGCCGGTGCACGCTGCCTCCGAGAGAGCTGCTGCCATCGGGCCGGTCGCTAGCGCCGTTCGCCTGCCGGTCGACGACTTGCCGACTGAGTTGGTGCCCTTGGTTGCAGCGGTCAACCACGCGTTCGACCGCATGGAGCAGGGCTTCGCTGTGCAGCGTCAATTTACCGCCAACGCAGCGCATGAATTGCGAACTCCGCTCTCCATCCTCACAGCGGCGCTCGACGAACTGGATGGCGGAGCGGAGTTGGAGAAGCTGCGGGGCGATGCGGCACGGATGAACCGGCTGGTCGAGCAGCTGCTTCGCGTCGCTCGGCTCGACAGCGTTCCCATGGACGTTTCCGCAGAGGTCGACCTCGTTGCAACTACTGCTGGGGTTGTGGAATTCATGACGCCTTGGGCCATCAGTGAGGTGTGTTTGCTCGGCTTCGATGCACCGTCACTACCGGTCCGAGTTCTCGGAAACGCTGATGCGATTGCCGACGCGGTGCGCAATCTGGTTGAGAACGCGGTGCATCAATCCCCCGCTGGAGGCGAGGTAGCGGTCACGGTGTCTCAAGAGGGGATTGTCACAGTTGCCGATCGTGGTCCTGGCGTGCCGCAAGCGAATCGGCAACGCATCTTCGAGCGCTTCTGGCGCGGCCGGGGTGCCACCAGACAGGGCGCCGGTCTTGGCCTTTCGATCGTTGCTGAAATCGCAAAAGCGCACGGTGGCTCGATCGAAGTCGCGGATCGACCGGGAGGCGGGGCGCTGTTTGCTCTGCGGATTCCTCCGGCTTGACGGTTTGCGCGCTAGGATAGGGCGGCGAGTGCCGTCAATTTCTGGACACCTGGCTACAATTCTCTGCAGACATCAATCGATTTGATGCACGATGCCGCCCAATGGTCGTAACCTCGGTCAAGGGACGAGACGAAGACGAAGCGGTTTTCGCAGTGACTACGGACTGGGCCGATAAACCTGAATCGCAGCTTTAGCGGTGGCACTCGCAGGCACTGCCAAAAAAAGACGGTCTAGTTCCGGAACAAAGAGCGAAGTGCGCGCACCGTGCCACGCCGGGTTGGACGTCGCCGCTTCAGCGGCGGCGGTCGTGGGTCGCAAGAGCTTCTGCCGCCTTCGCCGACAGACTGCGCTTGCGTGAATTTGGCAGACGATCCGCGAATAGAAAGTATTAGCGCTCGCCAAGACCAGTCCTCTTGACAGCCCGCTGAACGTTGTCGGAGACTTTGAACGAAAGTGCTCGTTATGTGAATGCACCCGCGCCGCCTTTAAAGTGGACTGGTCCCGATGTGCACGCCAACGCGGACGAGGCATTCCGATCGCAGGGCTACTTTGAAGCGTTCGCGCGCTCGAAATCTGAAAACCGGAAATTGGTTGCGCTCGACACGGCGCAGATCATCGATGATATGAACATCGCTGGCTTTCGGCTTCATCCTCTCAAGGGCGCGGAGAAAGGTCGTTGGTCGATTTGGGTCAATGGAAACTGGCGGCTGACATTTGAATTCCGGGATGGGCATGCGTACGTCCTGGATTACGAGGATTATCACTGATGGCGATGCATAACCCCCCACACCCAGGCGAATTCATCAGCTCGGTATACCTCGAGCCTAACGACATCAGCGGTCGCGAGCTTGCTACCACGCTGGGTGTCGCAACCTCCACGTTGAGCCGCGTATTGAAAGGCAGTAGTGGGGTCAGCCCCGAGATGGCGTTGCGCCTTTCAAAGGCGTTGGGACGAACCCCCGAAAGCTGGCTCGCCATGCAATATCAATATGACCTTTGGCGCGCCAAACAGCATGTGGATCTGGCACGAGTCGGCAAGGTCCGGCTGACGGCAGATTGATGACGTCTCTTCGCTCGAACGCCCGGAGATTCGGTTGGTTCACGAAACACGAGCTGCGCCTGAGCTTGACCAGCATCATGTGCCGGATCGTTTAACTCACGTGGCCTAACTTTGGCGAGCATACCCGGACTGATTCTGCCAAGTGCCGCAGCCCCCCAATTCCCGGTTTCATCACCGGTGGCGCGAAACAGATTCTCTAGTTGCAACACAAAACGCGAGGATCGACTTGGTCGCCATTGACATTTGCGATCAGCCCGAGGTTTCAGCGACGTAGAGTGTGAGCAGGCATATGAGCGATTCCCCAGCTGCCAAGAACGAATGGCCGAGCGCCGAACAGAAGGCAAAGAATATAGCGCAAGCCAAAGCGCTACGGGTGCAGGCGGAAAAAGGGGGACTACGTTTCAGTGCCTATCTTCCGCCGGGGTTGGCCGACTGGCTGCTCGGACTCATCGAAAAAGGAACATTCCATGATCCATGCGAGGCCGTCTTCGTCATCCTTGGCGAGCATCGGGATTTGGAGCCCCACACCGACCTTCGGCGCGAAATACTTGCTCATTCACTTCATGCGGCAATCGACGACCCGCGCCCGAGCATACCGGCCGAGGAAGTTTTCAAAGAGCTGAGAGAATTGCACGCTTTGCCACTGGAGCCTGCAGTGTGGGAGAAATGACGGGCTGGGTGACAACGAAGCGCTGGTGGTCGAGCTCAGGCAATTCAAAGATGAGCTAAATTTTCCAGTCACAAGGGTACGAGAGTGGCATGCGACCGCGCCGTGCAGATGAGCATTGCCATTGTCCGCACCTTCGTCCGCATGCGCGAGCTGATGGCGGCAAACAAGGATATTGCCGCGCGTGTCGAAAACCTGGAGCGCGGCCACGATCGCGGCCTCGGTCATCGAGGTGTTGGTAGAGGATATCGACCGTCTGGCGCGCGAGGTCAAAGACATGAAGGCGCTGCCGCCGGTGACGAAGCGGCGCATCGGGTTCATCATCGCCAGGGTGACCTCGCTGTGCAGGCGGCGGATCTTCTCGCGGATCTTGGGATCTCCCCAGCTCGGATGCTAGCTCTTCAGCTGCACGATCAAGGTCCGCCAATGCCAGGGGTCCAGATTTCCCCTACTAACCCGCGAGGAAATGCTGGATGGCACATTTTACTAGCGACCGCGCGATGTTGATCTGTTTGTGCTGGGAGAATTCACTTCTTTGGCGCAACTGGTGCAACAGAAGTTGCGGGCGTGCAATCTCCGCTCTTATGAATGGGAACGGTCTTGTCTTTCATCTTGCTCATGGACTTCGAATCTCCAATCGAGTGGTCCATCATCACATGTTCCTGACACGGGTTACTTGCTGAAACTTCCGCGGGTTGCCCGTGCTTGTGAATCCGTACCGTTTTATCCTTCATCCTGCTCATAGACTTCGTATCGCCGATCGAATGGTCCATCATGATGTGCTCCTCACCGGGCTTAGTCGTATCCGGTGCGGGCGGATCGCCGGCCGTATGTATCTTGACCGGCTTATCCTTCATCCGACTCATGGACTTCGTATCTCCAATCGAGTGGTCCATCATGATGTGCTGTTCGGGCTTCTTTTCCGTGACCGCTGTCGGATCCGCCGAAGGTTTGATTGGCTCATCCCCCGCGTGAACGGCGAAACCGAAGGTCAGGCCGGCGACCAATATGGAAGCCGGCAAAAAACCACGCTTTGTCATGTGAATCTCCAAGAGAGGCAGGGGTGAAAAATGACGATCAAGGGCAGACAACGTTGCCGGACCTCTCAACTTAGATTGTGCGCCGCGTATCGCGCCGGGCTATCGGGACTTCCACGTAGTCGGTCTCGCTGGTTCAACGACGCGAAAGCGGTCTCTAGATGAATCTTCTGTGCAACGAGCGATTCCGTGTGCTTCGTCGGGTCATACGTGCTCCACTATGGGGCGCGCGGATGGCAACGCACCCATATGCCGCACCTCGGCCCACCTGCGCGCTTGCGCGCCGGCACCCCCGAATAGTCCGGCCTTGCCACCGCGCTCCAAGGGGACGAGTCGATCGCCGTGATGCCGGTCAGAAAGATCTCGGAATGGGCGGACCGCTCGGACAGTGGCGGTGGTTCGCGATGAATAGTCCGCCACTCTACCTCCGCCGGTTCCGGCTGGCGATCAATAGCGCGGCCGAAGACGTTGAACATGCGAGAAATGATCGCTTTGCCTACCGGGACCTGCAGCGGGCTACCCGTATCCTCGACCGACATTCCTCGGGCCAAACCCTGGGTCGGTGTCAAGGCGATTCCGCGAACCCGTCGGGCATTGAGTTGCGTCACGACTTCGATGACGATCTGAGAATCCGCTCCCGCTCGCAGGACGGAATGAATAGGCGGTAAACGCTGCGCGAAGTGCACATCGACGACGCTTCCGCGGAGTGCAACCACAGAGCCAAGATTCGCCGCCGACGCATCACGCCCCATCAGTGACACCAAGGAAGATGAGGTACCTCATGGGAGACTCGCACGTAGGATCGATGACGACCCATCCTTTGTGTAATAGTCGTTGTCGGGGGGTCTATAAGGACTTTCCCTTGAATTCCGCGCTCTCTCTCTCTCTCGCGAACCACCCGCTTCCAGGCGTTCGAATTCGCGTTTCATTCCAGCGCTGGCGGCCCGCCTGCTACGCTGATCCAGCGACCACTACCAGCTTGGAGCCCAACTGCAATGAGCAGCAGGCCCGCCAGCCGACATATCAAGGCCGCACTGCTCGGTGAATGCCCCATCATCCCTTGGAGAGCAGATGAGCGTGGGCGCTGGCCGTGACAGCAAGCGCGATCAGAGCAAGGCCGGACAAGAGCGACAGGATCTTCATGGTCAATCTCCAAGTTGTTCAAACGATGCCGACAAAATCTATGTGTGGATGGACGATTCGTGCAGAACTTATGCTAAAACCAGGCACGCAGGCCCGCGACGAACTGCACATCGCTCGGATCCCGGCCGGATTCCCGCACGCGGTCTGCAGTTCCCCCGAAACTGCGCGCCCAAACGACTCCGACGTAGGGTGCAAACTCGCGCCGCACCTCGTAACGAAGACGCAGGCCCAACTCAAGATCGGACAAACCGGAGCCTAAGTGACGCGCGGGATCCGCCTTGCCATACAGGTTCGCTTCGCCCTCCGGTTGCAGAATCAACCGTTGCGTGAATAGCAGCTCGTATTCCGTCTTGAGCCTTAAGGCTGTGCGCCCTTGCTCACCGACGTAAAACGTCGCCTCGGTGTCGAACCAATAGGGCGCGAGTCCTTGGACGCCGATCGCCGCCCAGGTGCGCCGCGGGCCTGCGCCGAAGTCTTGGCGTCCCCCCACTTGCACACCCCACCAACGCGAGAAGGTATGATCCCACAGCAGATCGGCGTGGGCGTTCTGCGTCGTGCTGGCGACGCGTTCGCCTTCGGATCGCAGCCAGATTTTGTTGATGTCGCCGCCGTACCACGCTTCCGCGTCCCACACCGCAGCACTGCCCTCGGCTGTGTTGCGCCACTCGAGCTGATCCAAGAGCACTTTTGATGTGCGCGCTGTGTCGTCCATTTGCATCGTCTCTGCCATCTCTGGGTAAGGCATGTCTCGAATCGGATGCTGGGGCGGATCGGGCGGCACGTGAGCCGCTTCGCTCTCTGCGGCAACGTCGGGCGCAGCGGAGGCAGGCGCTTGCGGCTCCGGACTTTGCGATGAGCTATGATCGGGGCGAGACGCCGGGTCGTGCGACTCCTGACCGAGCGCGAACGATGCGGCCAAGAGCCCGAAGGCACCGCAGAACAGAAAGAGCTGCACGCGCGCCGTCACGACGGTGCTCCTTCGTTGGAGAAGCGCTCGACGTGCACCTCGCGAAACATGCCCGCTTCCATGTGGTACAGAAGGTGGCAGTGATATGCCCAGCGGCCGAGCGCATCGGCGGTGACCCAATAGGCCAAGCGCTGCCCCGGCTGCACGGTGATGGTGTGCTTACGGACCAGGAATTCCCCTTGCTCCGACTCCACCTCGCCCCACATGCCGTGCAGATGAATGGGGTGATGCATCATGCTGTCGTTCACCAACACCAGGCGCAGACGCTCGCCATAGTTGAACCGCAAGGGCTCGCTTTCCGAGAATTTCTGGCCGCTGAACGACCAGACGAAGCGTTCCATGTGGCCGGTAAGATGCAACTCGACGTCGCGGCCGGCCTTGCGGTGATCGATCGGGCCGCCGAGCGTATGCAGATCCGCGTACGTCAGCACGCGACGGCCGTTGTCTCGCAGACCGACGCCCGGATCATCCAGCCGGCTCTGCGGTTGTACAGCTAGTGAGTCCACATTGGGACCGTACTCGGCGGGGGCGTGATGCGGCGGGGCGCCCATGTCATGTTCCATAGTCATGGCGCCGTGATCCATCGCGCCATGGTCCATGTCCGGCACGCTGCTCATGTCCATTCCACTCATGTCCATGCCGGCCATGTTGTGACCCATTCCCATATCAACCATTGTGAGCAGCGGCCGGGGATCGAGCGCTGGCACTTCCGCCTGCATTCCAAGTTGGGGCGTCAGCGTGCCGCGGGCGTAGCCCGAGCGGTCGAGTGATTGCGCGAAGATCGTGTACGCGCGATCATCCTTCGGCTCCACGATCACGTCGTACACTTCAGCGGTTCCGATACGAAACTCATCGACGGTCACGGGCTCGACGTCCTGTCCGTCGGCGGCCACGACGGTCAACTTCAGCCCCGGAATGCGCACATCGAAGAAGCTCATCGAGGAGCCATTGATAATGCGCAGCCGTACTTTCTCCCCGCGCCGGAAGAGTCCCGTCCAATTGCCCGCGGGTGTACTTCCGTTGATGAGATAGGTGTAGGCGTAGCCGGATACATCCGCCAGATCCGTGGGGTTCATCCGCATTTGCCCCCACATGCGGCGATCGGCCATCGTCGGCTTCCAGCCTTGCTTGCGCGCATCGTTGATGAAATCGCCCGCCGTGCGCTGATGAAAGTTGAAATAGTTGCTTTGGCGTTTGAGGGTTCGATAAATGTGCTCGGGATCGAGATCCGTCCATTCCGACAGCAACACCACGTGTTCGCGATCGGCCCGGTGCCGCTCGCCACGCCGAGAATCGATCACGATGGGGCCATAGAGCCCGATCTGCTCCTGGAACCGCGAATGACTGTGATACCAGTACGTGCCCGATTGGTTGACTTTGAAGCGATAGACGTAAGTCTCGCCCGGCCCGATGCCGTCGAAGCTCAATCCCGGCACGCCGTCCATATCGGCGGGAACAATCATGCCGTGCCAATGGATGGAGGTCGGTGCCGACAACCGATTGGACACTCGCAGCGTGATGGAATCGCCTTCGCGCCACCGTAGCAATGGCGCAGGAAGGCGTCCGTTCACGACCGTGGCGATTCCCGGCTGACCTGTAAAATTCACAGCCAGTGCGCCAATCTCCAAATTGAATTCAGTCCCGGACAGCACGGCCCCGGCGTCGCCTGCGGTCGCAGGGCCGCCGGCGGCCCAGCTAAAGTGACGCGCGTTCGCGACAGCCAGCGCACCGCCCGCGAGTCCCTGCACGAAGCGCCGTCGTGAGCGACTCAACGCCGCCGGCGGTAAACGAAATCGATCCATTGTCATTTCCTCGGTACAAACCTATGTGATCCCACGCCCGTAGTGCCTGACGGTGCATGGACAAACTGCACCTGATCCGGACGGCACGCGTCGCGCGCGGCGTTTCGACGCACGCTGCCGCGAGCCCTTATTGGCATGTCAGTGGGGAATTAGCGCGTAAAAGCGCGCGAGCCAAACTGCTCGAATCGCCGGCTACTGTGGTCCGTACCGCGAGGTGGTTACACTACGGCCGTCTGTAACTCGCACAGTGCAGATCGCGTCAGTCGCGCCCTAAGACTCAAGCGATGGGAGGTCGAAACAACTCATTCATGCGCGCAACAGGAGGCCGCGCGTCGAAGAGAGGCAGTAGCATCGAGGCGGAACAAACAGCGCTCGCCAGGGGCAGGTCGAGCGCTCCAGGGCCTTGTGCACCATGACACTGGCAGTCCAGAGAGCCGCAGCAGTCGTGCTTGTGAGCCGGGACATTGTGCGAGGACGACGCGCTCGTTGATGCTCCAGCGCCGTGTCTCACGTCGGTTCTCGAGTCCTTGGACGGATGATCCGGACAGTGCTTCGCGTCCGCTCCGCTCGTTTGCCGTTCGGGCGGAGCCACATTTGCATGCGCCACTTGCCATTGCACTCCGATGACGAGTTGAATCATCAGCAGCGTTGCAATCACCCAATTTGCGCGTCTGTTGTGCACGATCCTGAGCGTACACCCCTCGCCGCGATGAGAGAAGAGGCGCGTATTTGCGAAAAGTCGAGTGCGGTGCAAAACCGCCGTGCCGCGATGTCGGCAACGTGCGACAAGCCGGACGGCCGTTTGAGCAAGGAGCATCGCGGCTCACACCCAACACCCTGAAATCGCACCATCCCGGTCTGGCGAGGTCCACGCCCTCCTGCGCCTCGGGGAGCCAAGTGACCGTCGATACCCTTCTGCCGCCGCGCCTCCGCTTATTTCCAGTCTATGGTTCGTATCCGCAGGTAGCGGCCTGCGGCTTTGAAGGATTCCAACTATTCGACCACAATTGCGCGCCAAGCACGCGCGAGCGCGGCGGAGGCGCGATCCACCGCGGACTCGGTCGTGGCGCGTCCCAGCGTGAGCCGGACCGAGCCCAGCGCCACCTTGGCGGGGATCCCCATTGCCAACAACACGGGGGAAGCCGACTCGTCACCGTCGTGGCATGCCGAGCCGGTAGACGCAGCGATCTGCGGAGTCGCGGCGAGGAGTGCCTCGCCAGAAACCCGAGGGAAGCGTACATTGAGCGTGTTGGGAAGGCGATTTTCCACGTGCCCGTTGAGCGCTAACTGCGGGATTGCTTGCTCCAGCTGTTCCCAGAGTCGATCGCGAAGAGCGCGCACGCGAGCGCCCTCATCGTCGAGATCGCGTTGCGCCAACGCGCATGCAACGCCTAATCCGACAATTGACGCGACGTTTTCAGTCCCCGGTCGCAGTCCACGTTCGTGTCCAGCACCCAATGTCAGCGGTTCGAGGTCGGTTCCGCGTCGCACGAAGAGAGCGCCAACCCCTTTCGGTCCGTAGAGCTTATGGCCGGCGATCGACAGCAAATCCAGGTCCATTATCCTCACATCGATCGGCACCTTCCCGACGGATTGCGCAGCGTCGGTGTGGACGCAAGCACCGACTCGACGAGCGAATCGAACAGCCTCTTGGATGGGCTGAAACACGCCCGTCTCGTTGTTCGAGTGCATGATCGTCACTAGAGCGGTTGCCGACGTGATCGCGGTATCGAGTTCGCAAACATCGGCGCGCCCGCCGGCATCCACACCGACACGAACAATATCCCAGCCCTGCCGCTCGAGCCACGCGACGGGGCGGGCTGTCGCAGGGTGTTCTATCGTAGAGGTCAAGATACGGCGGCGAGAGGTGCGCGCAGTCGTGCCGCGAATGGCAAGATTGTTCGCTTCAGTACCGCCCGACGTGAATATGATCTCGTCAGCGTCACTGCCGATGAGTGCGGCAACCTCGCTCCGCGCGCGTTCGATTGCGTCGTGCGTCCGCCTACCGTAGAGGTGGCGACTCGACGGGTTGCCGAAGTGCTCGTGTAGATATGGCAACATGGCATCGACGACTTCAGGCAGCAGCGGAGTCGTGGCGTTGTGGTCGAGGTAGATGGGATCGTCGGCGCTGTTCATTGCTATCCCTGAGCCGAGAGTTCTACTCTCGACGGCCTCCTAAGCTTGGGCAATGTCTCTGCCATGCGAATGGCCACAATGACGCCGGAGAACAAGGTCAGGCCCGCGACAATCCACATGGCAATGGCAAGACCGAAAAAATCAGCGGCGACACCCGCGAGCAATGCTCCGATGGCATAGCCGAGATCGCGCCACAAGCGGTAGACTCCAATGGATGAGGCGCGCCAGGTCGGATGCGCCACATCGCCAATGGCAGCCAGCAGCGTTGGATACACCATCGCGGTGCCGATACCGAGCAACACCGCGCCGGTTGCGAAACCGAACAGGCCGCCACTCAGTATCGTCGCGGCAATACCCAGGGCCTGCACCCACATGCCAGCGGCAATGAGCCATTTGCGTCCGACCCGGTCCGACCAGGCACCGGTGAAGAGCTGGGCGATGCCCCACGTCGCCGGATACAGCGCCGCCAAGGTACCGATCTGCTTGAGACTGATACTAGCAGCCGCGAAATACAGAGGGAACAGCCCCCACGCCATGCCGTCGTTGAGATTGTTGATCAAGCCCGCTTGAGTGACGCTGGAGAGATTGCGATCAGCGATGGTCGTTCGCCAAAACACTTCACGTCGAGACGGCAATGCCTCCGCCGATAGGGCGGCGCTTTGCGCGGCTTCAGCGGCGACGTGTTGTCTAGTCTCTCGAATTGCGAATATCGACAGGCCCAAGCCCATCACAACGAATGCGACGCCCGGATAGAAGGGCTCTGGGCGCAATCCATACTCAGCAGCGATATAGCCTGTGGCGAGTGCGCTGCCGGCCACCGCGACATAGCCCGAGAACTCGTTAAGTCCCATCGCTAGTCCGCGACGGTCTGCGCCCACCAAGTCGATCTTCATGATGACCGTGGTTGACCATGTCAACCCTTGACTGATGCCCAGTAGTGCATTGGCCACCAGCACCCACCTCCAGGTTGGCGCCCACATCAACAGGAACGGCACCGGCGCAGCCATCAGCCAACCGGCAACAAGAACGTGCTTGCGACCGATCTTATCGGCCAGCGCTCCGGCCAGGTAATTGGTGAAGGCCTTGGTGAGGCCGAAGACCACAATGAAGGACAAGACGGCGGTCGTGACCGCCAAGTGAAATTCCTGTTCGGCAATCGCCGGGAGAATCGTGCGTTCCAACCCAATCATCGCGCCAACGAAGGCATTCACAAGCACCAGCAGTGCGAATTGCGCCAGGTTCGCTCGCAACCCAAGGCGCACTGCTCTCATGAAGTAGTCGCCACGCGACCTTGATTGAGCTGCATGAGGTGCTGCATCGCCGACGGTTTGGCTGGCACATCAAGCAGAGCTTCGATGAACTGCTCTTTTGGACTCGATAGCAAAGGATTCCAGCGCTTCTCGAATGCGATGGTGCTCGACGGTTTGCCGCTCATGCCAGCGCCGCACAGCGAGCCGGCGAAGTGAGCGGGAAATATCTCGAGCGCATCGGGCAAGGTCAGCAGTTTCTGGTGAATGCTGTCGTAGAGTTCCCCGGCGTTCTGCCGTGCATGTCCGGGCAGATCGGGTCGCCCGACGGCGCCAACAAACAGCGTGTCGCCCGTGAGCACGAACCACGGATCGCCGCCACGACGATGATCGGTCACCACCAAGCTGATGCTCTCCGGCGTGTGGCCTGGTGTGTGCAGCACCGTGACACAGGTATTGCCGAATTCGATTACTTGTCCGTCGTGAAGCCCGGTGAACGCCAACGCAACATCCGCCGACTCGTGCAGACAGTAGTCGGCGTGGACCAGCCGTGCGAGGGAAGGGCCTCCGGATCGATGATCGGCGTGCACATGGGTATCGATAACATGCGTGATCTGCATACCCTTGGCGGTCGCAAATTCAACATATGCCGAGATATCGTCTTCGTGCGCATCGACCACCGTGCATTTGCCGAGACTACCGCAGCCAAACAGATAGGCCGCGCAACCCGTCTGGTAGTAATAAAAAGGCTTGAATATCATGTGTGTACCCCCTCGCCACCGGTAGCGATGCGCCAGCCGCGGGCGCGCCACTCCATGACGCCTTGCTCCATGCGCTGGGCACGAAATCCCCCCTTCCGAAGCAGTTCTACCGCCTCGATAGCCATGACGCAGTACGGTCCTCGGCAGTAGGCGACAATTTCGCGACCCTTGGGCAAGGCATGCACTCGCTTTTTAAGGTCCGCAAGTGGTACCGACAGCGCCCCCGGAATGTGGCCCGCTTGGTATTCCTCCGTCGGTCGAACGTCCAGTAGAACCACCTCGCCCCGCCGAATTCGACGTCGTAATTCCTCGCCCCCGATCGGCTCCATCGCGCCGCGCCCTTCAAGATATTGCTGCGCAACATGCCGCAACTCAACGAGCTGAGACTCTGCAAGAGTGCGCAACTGGAGAAAGAATGCACTGACCCTATCGTCGGTGAGTCGATATTCGACATGAAGGCCGTGCTTCTCCGCATCGACCAGCCTGGCCGCGCGCAGTATTTGCAAGTGCTGAGAAGCGTTCGCGGTAGAGATGCCAGCTTGGCAAGCCAGAGCCTCCACCGTGCGAGGTCCCTGGCACAGCAACTCGAGCAACTCCAGTCGCTTGGGCGCTGACGCTGCCTTTCCGATCCGAGCCAGTTGCTCGTAAATGGCGTCCTTAAACTGCCGATGCGCTTGTTTCATGCACCCTCGCTCACTTCCTCGACAACGGCACCGCGATCTGTGCTACGACTTCCTCTCGACGGCACCGCCGGCTGCAATCCACGCCTTGAAGCCCCCGCCCAAGTGCGCAAGCTGCTTCAGCCCCATCTGTTGTGCTGTATCGGCGGCCAGGGCCGATCGCCCGCCACTGGCGCAATAAAACCTCAGCGTCTTTCCGGAGGAGAACACCGGATTGTGATACGGCGACGAAGGATCAATTGCAAATTCCAACATGCCCCGATTGACATGGACGGCGCCGGGAATCTTGCCATCGCGCTCCAATTCTGCGCTGTCCCGTAGATCAACAAAGACCATCCCAACATTGTCGACCATGGAGACTACGTCTTCCGCCCGGACCGTGCTTACTCTCTGGTTTGCCTCCGCGACAAGCTGTACGACGCTTTTCATCGATATGCTCCTATGAACTGAAACGTTGCGACCCTGCGCCCCAACAAGCTGGCGCGGTTTTTGAATTCGCGTCAAGTATTCAAGTATTCACTTGAATAGTCAAGCGCGCAACAATTTACGTGGTTCCGCAAGTACATGGTGTAGGCTTCGCCCCATGCAAACTGCAACCAAACAATTGTGGGCCGGTGTGCTGGCAGCGATCGTCGGCTCGCTTTGCTGCGTTGCGCCGTTGGTGCTGCTCACGCTTGGGATCAGTGGCGCTTGGATCAGCCAGTTGACGGCGCTCGAACCCTATCGGCCGATTTTCATTGGTGTGATGGCCGTTTTTATAGGCCTCGCGTTTCGTCGGCTGTATATCGTTCCCGCTCAGTGTGCTCCGGGAGAGGCTTGCGCGAATCCACGGTTGCAGCGGCGGCAGCGGCAGATCTTTTGGGTCGTGGTCGTGGGACTCGCGGCGCTCATCGCATTCCCGTGGTACGCCCCGTTACTTTTTAGCTGAAGGAAGTCATATGCGTCGCGTCACTCTCGTATCCTTACCGCTGTTTGGCGTGCTGGTCGCCGCCGGCGTCGCCTTCGCCGCTCCTCCGCAGACCGCCACTTTGGCGGTGGAGAATATGACCTGCGGCACCTGTCCCATCGTAGTCAAAAAGGCGCTTGAGCGTGTCCCCGGCGTAAGCTCAACGACAGTCGATTTCGACAAGAAAACGGCGACTGTTACCTTCGATCCCGACAAAGCCACCTCCGCGAAACTCACTCAGGCGACGACAGAAGCGGGCTTCCCGTCCAAACTCATCGCCAAGCCGTGAGTACCGTTATCCTGGAGTCGGTGCTGACGTGCCCGAGCTGCGGCCATGAACGGCAGGAGATCATGCCCACGGATGCATGCCAGTATTTCTACGAGTGCACCCATTGCAAAACGTTGCTTAAGCCGAAGGCGGGCGATTGCTGCGTGTTTTGTTCCTACGGATCGGTAGCCTGCCCACCCGTTCAAGAGCAGCGCAACTGCTGTCAGTAGTTCAGGCGTAGTTTCGCCAGATCGTCTCTGGCACAAACGGCAACAGGGCGACGCCCCGCGTCAACTAATTAGACCCTGCGATTGAGGGAATGCGGCTTGAGTGCCGTGACACATTCCGCAATCAATCCGATCTTGAGAAGGTTGGCGCCTATCCAATACCATTCCCCAGCGCCACAACGAAGCGGGTACGCCTTCGTCCCGGACTCAGTGCAACCCCGTCTCTTCGCCGCACACCTTTAGATGAAGAGAGGGTGTCCCGCCGGTGACCGGGTATCACTCCGTCCAATTCCAGCTACAACGCCACCATCGGCTGTGGCACCGAACCCATTTGGTGGCCGCAAGCACGATCCATTGCGGTGTCGACCGCTCAATCTGCCCGTTCTTCCGCGTGAAAGCGGGACCTCGCGGTTGGCACAGATGATGCTCTCTGCATCCTAGCACTGGCAAATTCTGGTTCCTGCAATGAATTCCTGTCGCAAAATTCGATTGCTCTGGTTGATCGCATTACCGCTCGCATACCCTAGTGCGGCGCAAATCGTAAACCGTGGCGAGCATATTGATCTGACACTCGAGGGATACGCCAATGCGACGGCGGGATTCTCAGAGTCTGGGACACCTCCAGACCGGGATCGCGGCGACGATGTTCGACTAGACGCTGCGCTGCGCGCCCTCGCGCGGTGGAAAAATCCTTCGGGCCCGGATGTCGGGTTTCGAGCCGTAGTCGAAAGCTCGCCGGAAAATCACGGCAGGCTCGCGGAAGCGAGCTTACTCATATTTGGAAAGGCTGGACGGTTGGAAATCGGAGAACGCCCGGGTTTGCCCGACGTGTTGACCGGCTATGCTCCGAACAGCTTCGCGTTCACCGGCGGCGAATTTGGTCCAGCGTCCGGCCCGAGTCTTGATCCAGGGGGTGGTCTACAACACGCCTTTCTGTCCCCCAATTTGGCGCGGCAATTGAACGAACTCGCGGTTCTCGGCGCGACCGCATCGCTTGCCGACGATCGATCTCCAAAAATTCTTTATGTGTCGCCCAAGCACAACGGCTTTCTCGCCGGAATTTCCTATGGACCCAACGCCGATGATCCACGCTTCGATCGACTCCTTCAAACAGGCCTCGTCCACGAGAGATATTGGTCCTCGAATATTTTGCGACTCGGTGGTTCCTATACATACTCTCATGCTCGTTCGGGATTGATGTTCGATCAAGGATCGGTGCGCTCGTTCAATGCAGGCGCCACGTTAATACTCGACTACGATTGGATGTTGGGCGTGAGCGGCACTTGGAACGGCAAGAGCGGTCTTGCCCGATACCCGAACGTTACGGTTTCGGATGCATATGGCGCGTCGGCGAGTGTCAACTACAACCACGGTCGATGGACGGCCGGTGGGTACTACCAATGGGCAACGGCGACGGGGGACACGTTGCTTCCTGGAAATGATCGATTGCTCGCCGCCGAGGTGGGTCTGTCGTATCGATTCACGACCAAGCTGCGCCTGTACGGCGCTGTGTATTCGTTTGATTTCGATGACGAGGGTGGCGCACAGCGTACCGATCGACACCACGGTACCGAGTTATTGTTCGGTGTCCGAGCCACGTTATGACTGCATCATTCCAAGGAGACCATCTATGAAACCTTCTTACATATCGACACAGACCTTGATCGCGGCGGCCGTAACGGCGTTGTTGTCCGGGACCGCCCTTGCGCAGGTACATCCGGAAAAGCCTGACTACCCCTTCGAAAAATGCTACGGCGTCGCCAAAGCCGGCTTGAACGATTGCTTCACTGCCAACAACTCCTGCGCCGGCACGGTAGACAAAGACAACGTACCGGCAGCCTGGATCTATGTTCCAAAAGGCACATGCAAGAAAATCACCGGCGGCACCACGGAAGCCCCCAAATGAAGCTCGTTTTGCCATATCTATTGACTATTCCCGGTATACTCCGGAACTAGTCAATGCTTTAATTGTCGATAGTGAAACCCGAGCCGTAGAACTTAACCATGTTGCGCCGTATCTTCAGCCTGACGATTTTACTGGGAAGCCTGCTCCTCGCGGGTTTGCCGGCGATCGCCTGTGCGGATTGCGTGCCGACCAACGAGTGTTGTCCGAAGGGGCCGCCGGCATCGTGCAAGATGGACGGAGCCGCCCCGGCATCCTCTGATTTCGTCCAGCTTGGTTGCAATGCGGGCGTCGCGGGTTCGATCGCATCCGTATCCGACGACGCGGCGAATGATTATCACAGTCATCCAAAACGTATCGATGTCCCGGACCTACAGACGGGACCCTCGATTTCGAGAGCCGCTCGCGTTGAGTCTTATCGTTCAATAGTAAAGTCATCCCCGTCTACTTTTGGTCCATCCTCTACGTTGCTCTATCTGAGCACCGGGCGCCTGCGCCTTTAAATCCCGCCTCGTTTAGAGCCAACACTGGCTCGATTCTTTGATCCATCTCGGTCTTCGTTGCTCGGTTTCGTGCGCGTTCGTTATGCGTCACCGGAATTCGATTTGAACGAGGAATGGATTTGATCTGTATTTGCCGAATTCTTTACTTCCGTAACTCAATTGGAGATTTTTTATGAAACGCCTTCTACCCTTCATTGTATTGATGGCCGGCATCGCCGGCGCCCAGGCAGGATCCGTCAGCACCGAGCAGTCCTTGGCTGCGCAACGGGCGGCGTGCTTTCTCAAGCACGGAAACCTGATGGAAAAACCTGCGCTTAAGAATGAGCGAGCCTGCTGGCAAGTTCACGCCTACCTCATGGAACGATAAGAACGACAGTTGGCGTGACGGCGGACTGCCAGCCAGCAGTCCGCCGTCTATAACCTTGGAGAACTAATGTGAGAATGCGGCTCTGCCATCTGTCGCTGCGTTTTTTTTGCGGATTGCTGCTCGTGCTCGAGGCGACGGTGTCGCAGTCAGGGACAATTGACGCGCTGCTCGATCCTCCGCACCACGCCATCGAGCGTCCGATCAGCGACACCACACCTCCCTTGTCGCTGGACGAAGCGGAGCGATTGTCCCTGGTCGACCAACCCATCCTCAGTGGGCATGAGGCGCTGATCAACGCCGATGAGCGGCAAGCGGTCGCCGCCGCGCAATTGCCCGATCCGAAACTGTCGGGCGGATTGAAAGATCTGCCGATCGATACCAGCGAGGCGTACAGCGTACGTCGTGACAATTTTACCGAATTTACCGTTGGCCTGAGTCAGGAATTTACGCGCGCCAATACCCGGCGCCTGAAAGGCGAGCGCAAGCAATTGGATGCCGCGACCGAACGGGCGGCGCTCAATAACGACCGGCGCGCCATACGCCGCGATGTCTCTCTCGCCTGGCTCGACGTGTATGCGGCCGAAAAAGGACTTCTGCTGGCCCAGCGGATGACCGCTGAAGCTGCGTTGCAGGTACAGTCGCTGGAGAAGGACTATGGCAGTGGTAAGGCCTCGCAAGCCGATTGGTCGGCCGCCAAAGTCGATGCGGGATTGACGCAAGACAAAGAACACGACTGGTTGCACCAGGCACAGCGCATGCGTGCAGGTCTTGCGCGCTGGATCGGCGATGATGCCGAGCGGCCGCTTGCGGACTCACTCTCATCATTGCTGCCTCCCAGTGCGCTGCCTGAACTCCTGGCGGCGGTCGATCATCATCCTGTGATCGGTGGATTGGACACGCAGATCGACGCCTCGGCGACGGACATTGCCCTGGCTCGACAGGCCTACAAACCGGAGTTTTCCGTGGAAGGGTACGTCGCGTACCGACCCGGGTTCTCCGACTTCGTGGGCATCCAGTTCACGATGGGTCTGCCGTACTTCACGAAGAATCGGCAGGATCCAGAATTAGCCGCGGCGTTTGAGCGATCCCGTGCAAGCAAAGATCGCAAGCGGGATCTGCTGCGCGAGATGCACGCGCGAGTGAGCCAGGACTACCTTGACTGGCATCACTACCGGGAGCGGGTTGGTGAGTTCGACAACGTGATCATTCCCACCGCTGCACGCCGCATCGAAGACGCACGCAGTGCCTATCAGGCGGGACGTGGAAGCTTCGATGCCGTGCTAATGGCACGCCGCAGCCTGCTCGATGTTCAACTGCAGCGCCTGAATCTCGCCGTCGAAGCGGCGCGCGCGCAGGTTCGCCTTCACTATTTCACGGCCCCTCAAGATCGTGTGGGAGAGACTCCTTGAATCGCAATTCCAATGTCCTGTTGTTGGGTTCCCTCATCGCAGGGGCGGTCGTTCTTGGCATCGGGCTTCTGAAGCACGGTAAGGCGTCAAACCCCACGGTGGGGCCTTGCGGCAGTTCCGCACCGGCTTATTGGTACGACCCGATGGTGCCGCAAAAGCGATTCGACAAGCCGGGCAAATCGCCTTTCATGGACATGCCGCTGGCGGCTAAATGCGCCGCCGACTCCGGTACTCTCCCGGGGAACCCTGCCCCCATCACACCGAACTCAGAGAATAAGCCGCTTTACTGGTACGACCCGATGGTGCCGCAAAAGCGATTCGATAAGCCGGGAAAATCGCCTTTCATGGACATGCAGCTGGTGGCTAAATACCCGGACGATACATCGGGTGGCGCCGCCCCGCCTGGCAGTATCGCCATCGACCCACGGGTCGTGCAGAACCTCGGCGTGCGGCTTGGCGCCGTGGAACAAAGCAGTTTCGGGCGAAGTGTCGACACCGTCGGCGTGGTGGCCGTGGATGAACATCGGATCGAAGCCATCGAGGTCCGTCAGCCCGGGTGGGTCGAGGACTTGGGCGTGCGCGCAGTCGGTGATTCGGTGCGCCGTGGACAGCGGCTCGCCGGGGTCTATTCCCCGGATCTTCTGGCAACGCAGCAGGAGCTGTTGATCGCCCGTACTTCGGGCGATCCTCAGTTGATTGAGGCCGCTAAGCGCCGGCTCGCCTCATTCGGGCTGTCGGCAGCTCAGATCGCGCGCATCGAAAAGACCGGGCTGGCCGAGCGGCGTGTGGATTACTACGCACCCTTCGACGGGTATGTCATGGAACTCACCACGCGCCAGGGATCAGCGGTGGTACCGGGAGCGATGTTATTTCAGCTTGCCGCTCTCGACAGCGTTTGGGTCACTGCTGAAGTACCCGAGATGCAGGTCGCATGGATCAAAACGGGGGATCCCGCGACAGTCGAGGTACCGGCTCTGCCGGGAGAGCATTTTGCGGGTCGGGTGGACTATCTCTATCCGGAGCTGATGTCGACAACCCGTACCCTCAAGGTGCGCGTTGTAATCAAGAATCTTGGGTTACGCTTGCATCCCGGCATGTTTGCAGCCGTGCAGCTGCACGGAATGACGCGGGAGCGGGTCCTCACCGTGCCTACCGAGGCGGTAATCAAGACCGGTACTCGCAGCGTCGTGATCGTCGCCGACGACGGCACGCATTTTCGTCCGGCGCTGGTCCGAGTCGGCGCAGAGCACGGCGGCCGCTCCGAGATCCTGGACGGTTTGAGCGCCGGACAGCAAGTCGTCGCCTCAGGACAGTTCTTGCTCGATTCTGAAGCGAGCTTGCGCGGTGCATTCGAGAACCTCGCCGGATCAAACGAAGGCGAAGCGAAAAGCGCCAACCCGGAGTTGATGCCCACGCCTTCGGCGCACTTGCCGGACGGGGCTCACTGACATGCTAGGCGCCCTCATTCGTTGGTCGATCCAAAACCGTTTCCTGGTATTGATGGGTACGCTGCTCATGAGCGCATGGGGCGTCCATGCAACGCTGTCCACACCTTTAGATGCGCTGCCGGATCTCTCTGATACGCAAGTCATCATTCGCACCGAATTCCCTGGCCAAGCGCCCCAAGTGGTCGAGGATCAGGTCACGTATCCCCTGACAACCACGATGCTGTCGGTGCCCGGCGCCCGCACGGTGCGCGGGTATTCATTTTTTGGCGATTCTTACGTGTACATCATCTTCGATGACAAAACCGACTTGTATTGGGCGCGTTCGCGCGTGCTCGAATACTTGAACCAAGTCACCGGGCGACTGCCGCCTTCCGCAAAACCGACGTTGGGGCCCGACGGCACGGGCGTCGGCTGGATCTACGAGTACGCACTCATCGATCACAGCGGGAAATACGATATCTCGCAACTGCGTGCTCTGCAGGATTGGTTCTTGAAGTACGAGCTGAAGAGCGTGCCGAATGTCGCCGAAGTCGCCAGTGTCGGTGGCTTGGTCAAGCAGTATCAGGTGGTGCTCGATCCCGATCGCATGCGCGCGCTCGGCATCACCATCGACAAGGTGAAGTCTGCGATACGCGATTCGAACAACGAAACCGGGGGATCAGTCCTTGAGTTGGGTGAAGCCGAATACGCCGTCCGAGCAACGGGGTATTTGAAGAGCTTGGAAGACTTTCGCACCGTGCCGGTCGGCCTTGGTGCCCGGGGCACGCCAATCCTGCTCGGCGATGTTGCGCGCATCCAGATAGGGCCGGAAATTCGTCGCGGCATCTCCGAGCTTGACGGCAAGGGCGAAGCCGTGGGTGGGGTCATCGTCATGCGAGCCGGTAAAAATGCGCTCGAGACCATCGACGGGATCAAGGCAAAGATTGCGAGCCTTCAAACAGGACTCCCGAAGGGCGTGGAGATCATCGCCACCTACGACCGCTCGGAGCTCATCCATAAGTCGGTCGCCACCTTGCGCGACCGCCTGATCGAGGAGTTTATTGTCGTGACGCTGGTGTGCGCCCTGTTTCTATTCCACCTGCGCTCAGCTCTGGTCGCCATCGTCAGTTTGCCGCTCGGGATACTGGCCGCGTTCGCAGTCATGAATTGGCAGGGCGTCAACGCCAACATCATGTCCTTGGGAGGAATTGCGATTGCCATCGGGGCCATGGTCGATGCGGCCGTCGTCATGATCGAAAATGCCCACAAACACGTGGAGGCCTGGAACCATGCCAACCCGGGGCGTCGCGCGACCGTCTCGGAGCAAACCAAGCTGATTGCAGACGCCGCCGCGGAAGTCGGTCCGGCGCTCTTCTTCAGCTTGTTGATCATTACCTTGAGCTTTGTACCAGTCTTTACTCTCGAGGCCCAGGAGGGCAAGCTCTTTGGTCCGTTGGCGTTCACCAAGACCTATTCGATGGCGGCGGCGGCCGGGCTGTCGGTCACGCTGATTCCCGTATTGATGTTCTACTTCATTCGCGGACGAATCCCGGAGGAGCGCAGCAATCCCCTCAATCGCCTGCTGATTGCACTCTATCGACCGCTGCTTGGGCTTGTTCTGCGCTTCCCCAAAGCCGCGTTGGGGCTAGCCGGGCTGCTGATCCTTCTCACCATCGTACCTGTTACGAACGTCGGCAGTGAATTCATGCCACCTTTGATCGAAGGTGATCTTCTCTACATGCCCTCGGCGTTGCCCGGACTATCCGCCGACAAGGCCTCCCAGCTCTTGCAGCAGACCGATAAAATCCTGATGCGCTTTCCGGAAGTCGAGCGCGTGTTCGGCAAGGTGGGTCGCGCCGAGACCGCGACCGACCCCGCGGGTCTCGAGATGTTCGAAACCACGATCCGGTTCAAACCACGCTCCGAGTGGCCGAGCGGCAAAACCCAGGATCAACTGATCGATGAGATGAACGCCGCATTGACCCTTCCCGGACTTTCGAATCTTTGGGTACAACCGATCCGCAATCGCATCGACATGCTCTCCACCGGCATCAAGAGCCCGGTGGGCATCAAGATCGCCGGACTGGACCTCAAGGTGATCGAGAGGATCGGCGAGCAGGTGGAGGCCACCGTCAAGGCGATTCCGGGAACACGCTCGGTTTACGCCGAACGCGTCCGCGGCGGTCGATATGTAGAGGTGCGGATTGACCGAGTCCGTGCAGCTCGCTTTGGCTTGAGTCTCGCGGACGTGCAGCAGGTCGTTGCTCTTGCGATTGGCGGCGAGAATATCGGCGAAACCGTGGAGGGTCTGCAGCGATTTCCGATCAACCTGCGCTATCCTCGGGAGCTGCGCGACTCCGTGGAGAAGCTTCAGGTGCTGCCGATCGTCACCGCCGCGGGTGCCACGACAACGCTCGGCGCCGTCGCGGATCTTGTGGTAACGGACGGTCCCCCTCAGCTGCGGAGCGAAAATGCGCGGCTCAACGGCTGGGTGTTTGTCGATATAAGCGGCCGCGACCTGGGTCGATACGTCGCGCAGGCGCAGAAGCTTGTGGGTCAGCGCGTGACCCTTCCCCCGGGATACACCATGACGTGGTCCGGGCAATTCGAGTACTTGGAACGCGCGGCCAAGAAACTGCAGCTCGTCGTGCCGTTCACGCTGGTCATCATCTTTGTGCTCCTGTATCTGACCTTCAGAAGTTTTGCTTCCGCGGCGCTGATCATGGGTACGCTGCCCTTCGCGCTGGTGGGCGGTTTCTGGCTGCTGTTCTTGCTCGGCTACAACCTCTCGATCGCCTCGGCCATCGGCGTTATTGCGCTTGCCGGGGTGGCGGCCGAATTTGGGGTCATTATGCTGATCTATCTCGATCAGGCGATCGCGAAACGACGCGCAACGAACCAGTTTCATGCAGTACAGGACTTGATGGAGGCCATTGAGGAAGGCGCCGTCCTGCGGGTGCGGCCCAAAGCGATGACGGTCGCGGTGATTATCGCGGGGCTATTACCTATCATGTTCGGCGGCGGCACGGGCTCCGAGGTCATGCGACGCATCGCCGCGCCCATGGTCGGCGGAATGATCACTGCGCCGATGCTGTCGATGCTCATCCTGCCCGCGGCGTACCTGCTGATTCACCGACGGACTCTCGTCAAAACAACCCCTTGAGAAACGGAGCCGACTATGTTGATCAAGGTGTCTCATCCGCATCCGATTAAACCCTCGGAAATCACGCCGGAATCGACGTTTAGGGATCGCCGTCGATTCCTGCTGAATATGGGGCTCGCAACCGCGAGCGCAACACTTGGTGGCTGCGATTCGCCGAGCTCAGACAGAGCAACGAATATCGGTCAAGCCAGTCTGACCGTCAACAAAACAAGCGCCATGGCCGGAGGAGAAAATGTCACGGCGTACGAGGACATCACGCACTACAACAATTTCTATGAGTTTGGCACCGGAAAACAGGATCCGGCACGCAATGCCGGGCGGCTGCGCATCCGGCCGTGGTCGGTGGTGGTGGATGGCGAGTGCGAGGCGCCGGGGCACATTGACATTGATGACCTGATTAATCCCCAAGCGCTGGAAGAGCGCATCTATCGCCATCGCTGCGTCGAGGTCTGGAGTATGGTTGCGCCCTGGACTGGCTTGCCGCTGGCCGAACTGCTCAAACGTTTCAGGCCCACCTCGAATGCGAAATTCGTCGCGTTTTACACCTTGTTCGATTCGCAGCAGATGCCCGACACTGCGCGCGGAGTGCTCAACTGGCCGTACCGGGAAGGTCTGCGAATCGACGAAGCGATGCATCCGCTCGCCTTCCTCTCCGTGGGACTCTACGGGCGAGTGCTTCCCAATCAGAACGGCGCGCCCCTGCGTCTGACCATCCCTTGGAAGTATGGTTTTAAGAGCATCAAGTCCATCGTCCGCATTCAATTCACCGAACGGCGGCCCGCAACGACCTGGAACCAGCTGGCATCGGAGGAGTACGGTTTCTACTCAAACGTCAATCCAGCGGTCGATCATCCGCGCTGGAGCCAGGCGCGGGAGCGGCGACTGGGTGAACTCTTTAAGCGCAAGACCCTCCTGTTCAACGGGTATCCGGAAGTCGCTTCGCTCTACTCGAGCATGGATTTGAGGACTTTCTTTTGAATCGGCTGCTGCCATGGCGAGTCGCCGCCTGGGGCCTCGGAATCATTCCACTCCTGTTCGCGGTCAAATGGACCCTTCAGAGCAGGCTCGGCGCGAATCCGGTGGAATTTCTGGAACACTACACCGGCGACTGGACGCTGCGCCTTTTGCTCACGACCATGGCGATGACCCCGTTGCGCATGCTCACGCGACTGACCGAGCCGATTCGAGTGCGTCGAATTCTCGGTCTGTGGACATTCACATTCCTGTGCCTGCACTTTTCAATCTACCTTGTATTCGATCTGGGTCTCTCGGTGCTTCAGCTTGGTGAGGATCTGGTCAAGCGAACTTACATTACGCTGGGTTTCACCGCCTGGCTGATGCTCTTGTCTTTGGCGATTACCTCCACCACGGGCTGGCAGCGCCGACTCAAGCGCCGGTGGACTACGCTGCACCAGCTAATCTATCCGGCTGCAATCTTGGGGGTGATCCACTATCTGTGGCTAGTCAAGGCCGATACCCGCGAACCACTGCTTTACTTGGCAATTCTGCTGACCTTGCTCGCCTTTAGGCTTCCTTGGTCGCATTGGGTACAAGATAGTCGACTAAAGGAATCGGCCAGCAGCGAGACCCACTGATCACAGCGAAGTCGGCGAACTGGGGGCATCTAATGCAATTGGCGACAGACAAACAAGAACGGTTCGACAAGTCGGCCGCAGGCCCCAGCGCGTCGCGGGACCAGAATGACTTGGTTCGGAAAAGGCTCCCAAGGACTCACGCAGCGGCTGTTACCGGCGGAGGACCCTGTTTATTCGCAGGGGGTGCTGTCAGAATCCTCGTCAACTTATTTACCGCTTCCCGCTTCTGGTCGGGAGCCAAATGAGCGTATCGAATGGTCATTGCCATGCTGCCGTGCCCGAGAAGTTCGCGAACGGTATTGAGTGGCACACCCGCTTGCACAAGGCGAGATGCAAAATGGTGGCGCAAATCATGCCAGCGAAACCGTGTCGCTATCTTTGCATCTTTCAACAGTGCAGCCCAGGCTGTCTTGAAACTCGTCGTGATCGGGAATGCACGTTCATGGTGCGGGTTCTGTTTACGCCATCGCTGCAACGCATCGAGAGCTTCGTCATTCAACGGGACATGGCGAGTGTCACCGGTCTTTGCTGCGTGACTGCGCACAGTGAGAATTCTTCCGTGCACGTTCACGTCTGCCCAGGTCAGTGCCAGTAGCTCACCGCGGCGAAGACCGGTGTTCATTGAAATGAGAACTGCGGGGGTTAGATGATCTGCGAAGTAGCTCAAGGTCGGCAATTCTTCTTTGCGACGCTTGCGTCGCCAAAGATTTGCAGACTTGCGCATTTTCTGGGCCTTCTGATCGCGATGCGTCAGTGCGCGACGGAGCCGCTCTTCTTCGTCAGTATCCAAGTAGCGAACCTGGGGCCGACGATCGATCTTCGGCTTGTCAACTCTTCGGACGGGGTTGTCGTCGAGTTTGCCCATCTTCACTGCTCGCGTGAGGACGGCTGAGAGCGTCGCGATGTCCCGTAACACCGTGGACGGCGTGCAACCTTCGCGGAATCGGTCGACCTTCCAATCCTCGACAAGTTCGGTCGTGATCTCACTCAATTTCCGCAGATACCAGCCACCAAAACAGCGCTTCAATCGTCCTTGGGTGTATGCGGAGGTCCGAGGCCGATTGGCCCCGAGCCAGGGGGTATATTTTTGCTCAATAAATTCCTTCAGCGACAGCTTCTCGTCGGGATTAAGGCCGGCGAGAGGTGGAAGGCCATGAGCCAGATTGCCCAACACTTTTTCCGCGCGTTCCCGCGCTTCAGTCGGCGTCAGGTGGCCGACCGGGCCTATCGTGATGCGACGTCCGCGACCAATTTGAACCACGTAGGAACGTGCCCCCGAAGGCTGGACGCGTAGAATAAAGCCGCGCAAGTCGCGGTCGCCGATCTCGAACGGTCGACTGCCTGCTCGGGCATGCGTACTACCCAGAAGACGGGCACTGATAACGGCTTTCATGGGCTGGCCTCAGACTGCGGCATCAGGCGAATATGTTCGCCTGATGCTATGCACTTATAAGTGCAAGTGCAATGAAACCTAGCCTAAGTTGCGCAGAATCGACGGTCGCAGCTAGACAAATCAATGGGTTGCCGAAAAAGTCGGCACTACATTTTGGTGAAAGGGTTGATCAGGCGGTGAGTGCGGCGGGGAGTTCGGCGTCG
>Ga0307516_10000678_pt1 | contig 46164 bp, 42 predicted proteins | sample 19_EM_MG_FD_203310 | JGI IMG/M metagenome (GOLD analysis project Ga0307516, IMG submission 203310) | Populus trichocarpa ectomycorrhiza microbial communities from riparian zone in the Pacific Northwest, United States - 19_EM | ecosystem: Host-associated > Plants > Roots > Unclassified | place... | reverse complement strand
GCGCATCAGCAACGCCGCGCTGCGCCTGATCGACAAGGTCGGCATCGACCAGATCGTCGCAGACCTGCGCGCCAAGGGCACGCTGTAAAGCGCGCCGCCCACTCAACGACTGACAGGAGTCACGCACCATGGCAAGCAAAGGCGGCCGCGAGAAGATCAAGCTGGAGTCCACTGCAGGCACCGGCCACTTCTACACCACGAACAAGAACAAGAAGACCACGCCCGGAAAGCTCGAATTCATGAAATTCGATCCCAAGGTGCGCAAGCACGTGCTGTACAAGGAAATCAAGCTGAAGTAAGCCCCGCGCTTATTTCGCCAATGAAGCCCACCCTAGCGGTGGGCTTTTTCATTGGGGAGTTGGAGCCCCCACGCCCCTCTCGGGCTGCCCCCCAAGGGGGCTCGTGCAGTGGACCGGCAAAGCTGGATCCCCGCACGCCACTTGAAGTCGTCCGGGCTTCGCCGCCGGAGTCTAAAACCGCGTCAGCTGGCGGGCGGGCCCTCCATCCCCGCCCGGCTTCAGCAAAGAAAAAGCCCGCCAATGGCGGGCTTTGCTCGTTGGGCACGCGAGAGCTTCAGGCGTGTGCAGCGCGGAGTTGCATTGAGAACTCGCGCAGTGCGGCAATGCCACTTTCTTCGGCGCGGCGGCACCAGTCCTGCAAGTCAGCCACCAATTGCTCGGCCGACACGTTGGTACGGGTCCACAGCAGGCGAAGCTCTTCGCGCATCGTGACCAGCTTCTTCAGCACCGGCGCATCGTCCATCGCGTTGTCGAGCTGCGTGCGCAGGTTGCTGGGGATCTTCTCGGCGTCGCGGTGCAGCCAGCGTTCGGCGATGCGCAGGTTGGTCCAGGCCGAGCCGGTCGAGGCGCCTTGAGCCTTCAGCCGGGCCAGTTCCACGGCGCAGGTGCGGCGCAGCTGCTTGGCGTAGTTCGCCATCACCTCGTAGCGGTTGGCGATGATCGCTTCCAGCGTCTGCGAATCAGCCACCGGCTTGACCGAGCCCAGCACCAGCTGCGGCGCCGTCTTGCGCACCTTGGCCAGATGCATGATCTCCAGGCCGCGGATATAGGCCCAGCCGATATCGAACTCGTAAGGCTTGACCGACAGCTTGGCCGAGGTCGGGTAGGTGTGGTGGTTGTTGTGCAGCTCTTCGCCGCCGATGATCACGCCCCAGGGCGAAACATTGGTCGACGCGTCCACCGCTTCGAAATTGCGATACCCCCACCAGTGGCCGAGGCCATTGATGATGCCGGCCGCGGTGATCGGGATCCAGATCATCTGCACCGCCCAGACGGTGGCGCCCACGGCACCGAACAGCGTCAGGTTGATGATCATCATCAGCGTCACGCCCAGCGCGCTGTGCTTGGTGTACAGGTTGCGCTCAAGCCAGTCGTTGGGCGTGTTGTGGCCGAACTTGTCCAGCGTTTCCTGGTTCTTCGCTTCGTTGCGGTACAGCTCGCTGCCGGTCAGCAGAACGGTCTTGATGCCATGTGCGACCGGGCTGTGCGGGTCATCCTGCGTCTCGCACTTGGCGTGGTGCTTGCGGTGGATGGCCACCCATTCCTTGGTGACCATGCCGGTGGTCATCCACAGCCAGAAGCGGAAGAAGTGCGACGGGATCGCGTGCAGTTCGAGGGCACGGTGCGCCTGCGAGCGGTGCAGGAAGATCGTGACCGAAGCGATGGTGATGTGCGTCAGAACCAGGGTCAGGACGATCAGCTGCCACCAGCTGGCATCGACCAAGCCATGCGCGGCCCAATCAATGAAGGCCGAGAAAATCGCTTCGAAATCGATCATGTGCGTGCTCAGGCGCCCGAGACTCGGGCAGGTACCAAATTGTAGTGACGATCCCGTGTCGGCCAGAGCCGGAAAAACACAGGGAAACGCCCGCAGTCACCAGTTGAAGGCGCGGGGCGCCGGCTCAAGCCCGGCGCTGCCAGGCGGCCGCGAAAAATCCGTCCGTCTGGTGACGGTGCGGCCACAGGCGCAGGAAGTTGCCGGCCACCAGTTCGTCCGCCCGTTCGACCTGCGCAGCGGCCAGAGCTGGCGCAGCGGGCAAGAGCTCGAAGTCGGGGTGAGCGGCGCCAAACTCGTCGGCAATCACCTCGTTTTCGTTCCGCAGCAGGCTGCAGGTGGCGTAGACCAGCCGTCCACCCGGCTTGACCAGGCGCGCGGCGCTGGCCAGGATGTCGCGCTGCTTGGCGTTCATTTCTTCGATCGCCTTGGGCGATTGGCGCCATTTGAGGTCAGGGTTGCGCCGCAGCGTGCCCAGGCCCGAGCAGGGGGCGTCAACCAGCACCCGGTCGATCTTGCCGGCCAGGCGTTTGATGCGGTCGTCGCGCTCGTGCGCAATCTGCGCCGGGTACACGTTGGACAGGCCGCTGCGCGCCAAGCGGGGCTTGAGCCCTTCGAGCCGGTAGCCGGAGACATCAAAGGCGTACAAACGGCCGGTGTTGCGCATCAAGGCGCCCAGCGCCAGCGTCTTGCCGCCGGCCCCGGCGCAGAAATCGACCACCATTTCGCCGCGCTTGGGCGCCAGGAGCATTGCCAGCAACTGGCTGCCTTCGTCCTGCACCTCGACATCGCCACGGATGAAAAGCTCGAGCTTTTGCAGCGCCGGCTTGCCTTGAATGCGCAGGCCCCAGGGGGAAAAGGGCGTCGGTTCGGCGGCGATCTCCGCCTCGGCGAGCGCCGCACGGACATCCTCGCGCTTGGCTTTCAGGGTGTTGACCCGCAAGTCCAGGTGCGCGGCTTGTTCGATGGCGGTCACCAACGGCCAGAAGTCGTCGCCCACTTCTTTCTTCAGCGCCGAGGCCAGCCAGTCCGGCAGGTTATGGCGCAGCTTCTCGGACAGGCTGGCGACGTCGATCGCCTGGATCTCGGCCAGCCACTTCTGCTCTTGCGGGCCCAGCGCCCCGCGCAGGAAGGTGTCGCTGCCTTGCCAGGCCAACGCGGCCAGACGGCGCTCCAATGCACCGCTGCCGCTTTGCGCCAGGTGCACCAGCCGCAGGCGCTGGCGCAGCACGGTGTAGGTGGTCTCGGCCAGGCTGTGGCGCTCGCGTTGGCCGAGGCCACGGTGACGGCGGAAGAAGGCCGACACAACGGCGTCGGCGGGCTGATCGAGCTTCAAAACCTGGCGCAACAGCTCGGTCGCCAGGTCCAGCAGGGCATTAGGATGCATAGGTGGATTATCCCCGTGCCTTGCCGCGTGCTGGCCACGCGCTCCGCCGCGTGTGAAACGCCGCGTCTGGGCCCACCTCACGCTGCGACCGCGCATGTCGCTGGCACTGGCCATCGGCATCGCCGCCGGCATGTGCGTACCGGCCAGCACGCGAATCAGCCAGGCCTTGATCGGCTGGAACATCGGCGTCTGGGCCTATTTGGCCATGATGGCCTGGACGATGGTGCGCGCCGACCACGGCCAATTGCGCCGCGCATCGCTGGCCCATGCCGAGGGCGCCGCGGCCGTCCTGGGCTTGGTGATCACGGCCAGCGTGGCCAGCGTTGCGGCCATCATCGTCGAGCTGGCCTGGGCCCGCACGGGTCATGGTTCACCGATCGCGCTGGCCCATGTCGGGCTGGCGGTCAGCACGCTGGTCGGCGGTTGGTTGCTGCTGCCCGTGGTGTTCACGCTCAGCTATGCGAGCCGCTACTACCACCACCCCATTCAGCCTGGCGGCTTGAAGTTCCCCGACGAAGACCCGTGCTTCCAGCCCAACTACGTCGACTTTCTCTACTTCTCGTTCACGCTCGCGGTGGCGGCGCAAACCGCGGATGTCGTGATCACCAACCGCCCGATGCGCAGCTTGGTGCTGCTGCAGGCGGTGCTGTCGTTCGGCTTCAACGCCGCGATCCTGGCGCTGGCGATCAACATGGCCGCCGGGCTGCTGCCGTCGGTCAGCTGAGACCGATGTCGGGCCAGAGGATCTGCGGCTCGCCGTCCAGTTGCGTCACGACGCCGTCGGCCAGCTTCAACCGGCCCTCGACGAACCAGCGCACCGCCAGCGGATACACCTGATGTTCGCGCTGCAGCACGCGCGCCGACAGCGTGTCTTCGTCGTCGTCAGCCAGCACCGGCACTGCGGCTTGGGCCACGATCGGACCGTGGTCCAACTCCGGCGTTACGAAATGCACGGTCAACCCAGCCAGCTTGCAGCCGGCTTCGATCGCCCGACGGTGGGTGTGCAAGCCGGTGAAGGCAGGCAGCAACGAAGGGTGCACGTTGAGCATGCGGCCTTCGTAGCGGCGCACGAAGCCGGCGCCGAGGATGCGCATGAAGCCGGCCAGCACCAGCAGGTCCGGCCCCCACAGGTCGATCACGCGAGCCAGTTCGGCGTCGAAGGCCTCGCGGGTCTGAAAGGCCTTGTGATCGACCGAGGCGGTCTCGATCCCGCGCTCTGCGGCCCAGGCCAGGCCGGCAGCGTCGGCCTTGTTGCTGATCACACCGACGACCCGCGCGGGCCAGCCTTCGGCGGCACAACGTTCGACAATGGCCTGCATGTTGCTGCCCCGGCCGGACAGCAGGATCACGATTCGTTTCATAGAGGCGGCAGAGTTTAAGCGGGCCACCTGGCCGGCAGCAGGCGTCTGAGAGAATCATCGGCCGCACCACTGCAGCCTCCGCGAACATGGTCACGCGTCCCCGCGTTCTTTCCGGCATGCGTCCCACCGGCGCCTTGCACCTCGGCCACTACCACGGTGCGCTGAAGAACTGGGTGCGGCTGCAGGACGATCACGACTGCTTTTTCTTCGTCGCCGACTGGCACGCCCTGACCACGCATTACCAGGAGCGCGAGGTCATCGAGCGCAACGTCTACGACATGGTGGTGGACTGGTTAGCGGCCGGCGTCGACCCGAATCGAGCCACGCTGTTCATCCAGAGCCGACTGCCCGAACACGCCGAGCTGTTCACGCTGCTTGCGATGGGCACGCCCCTGAGCTGGCTCGAACGGGTGCCCAGCTACAAGCACCAGATCACGACGCAGCCGAATCGCGACCTCGCGACCTACGGCTTTCTCGGCTACCCGCTGCTGCAAGCGGCCGACATCCTGATCTACCGCGCCAACTTCGTGCCCGTCGGCGAAGACCAGGCCGCGCACGTCGAGGTGACGCGCGAAGTGGCACGCCGCTTCAACCATCTGTACGCCCGCGGCCAGGCCGAACCGGTGCTGCCCGAGCCGGCCGCCCTGTTCACCGAAACCTCGCGTCTGCCCGGGCTGGACGGCGAAAAGATGAGCAAGAGCGCCGACAACACGATCGAGATGCGTGAGGAGCCCGAGGTGGTGGCGCAGAAGATCCGCCGCATGCCGACCGATCCGCAGCGCGTGCGCCGCAGCGACGCAGGCGACCCGGCGCGCTGCCCCGTCTGGCCCTTGCACCAGCTGTATTCGTCGGCCGAGACGCAGGCTTGGGCGCGCGAGGGCTGCACCACCGCCGGCATCGGCTGCCTCGACTGCAAGCAGCCGGTGATCGAGGCCATTCACCGCGAGCAACAGCCCTGGCGTGAGCGCGCCGAAACCTACCTGTCGAATCCGAAGCAGGTGCACTGGATCGTCGAGATGGGCACCGAGCGTGCACGCACCATCGCCAGGCAGACGATGAAGGACGTGCGCGAAGCCATGGGCCTGGCCTACTGACGCGCTTTGCCGACAAGCGCTACCGACGTGACGTCACGCCTGTCCGCCCCGCTGCTGATGCTGCTGGCATCGCTGCTGTTCTCGATCATGGGTGTCTGCGTCAAGCTGGCGTCGGCCTATTACGGTGCAGGCGAGATCGTGCTTTACCGCAGCCTGGTGGGCTGCGTCTTCATCTTCGGGCTCACGCGCGTGCGTGGCGGCAGCCTGCGCACCGACGTGCCTGTCATGCATTTCTGGCGCAGCGCAATCGGCGTGCTGTCGCTGGTGCTGTGGTTCTATTCGATCGGCAAGCTGCCGCTGGCCACCGCGATCACGCTGAACTACATGAGCTCGGTCTGGATGGCCATGTTCCTGATCGGTGGTGCGGTGATGTTCGGCGCCGCCAAGGTCGACCATCGTCTGATCGCGGCCGTTCTGACAGGCTTCCTCGGCGTTGCGTTGGTGCTGCAACCAACGATCGAGCGCGACCAGTTCCAGGGTGCCCTGGCGGGCCTCACGTCGGGGCTCGGTGCAGCGATGGCCTACCTGCAGGTCACGGCCCTCGGCCGCGTGGGCGAGCCTGAATACCGCGTCGTCTTCTATTTTTCGCTCGGCGGTATCCTGGCCGGCGGGACGCTGACGCTCGTCAGCGGGGCGCACGGCCACACCTGGTACGGTGCCGTGCTGCTGCTGGCCACAGGCGTGCTGGCCACAGTGGCGCAGATGATGATGACAAGGGCCTATGCGATCGGCAGGCCGTTGACGAACGCGAGCCTGCAGTACATGGGCATCGTGTTCTCGTTCGTCTTCGGCGTGCTGATCTTCAATGATCCGGTCACCCCTGTCGCCCTGGCCGGCATGGCGCTGATCGTCGGCGCCGGCCTGGCCGCCACCCGGCTGCGCCAACGCACGGCGCCCGCTGCAGGCGAATCCTCCACCTTCGAGTCCTGAGGTTCATTCCCATGCCCTTGCCCACGCCGCTGATCAGCGCATCCGAACTCCTCGCCTTGCTGGGACGAAGCGAATCTTGGCCGGTCGTGCTGGACTGCAGCTTCGATCTGGCCGACACCCAGGCAGGCGAAAAGGCCCATGCCCAGGGCCACCTGCCCGGGGCGCGCTACGCCCACCTGGACCGCGATCTGTCGGGGCCGAAGACGGCGCGCGGTGCGATCGACGGGGGGCGCCATCCGCTGCCTACGCGCGAAGCCTTTGCCGCCACGCTGAGCGCCTTAGGCATCGGCCCCGACACACCCGTCGTCGCATACGACGCGCAGGGCGGCCCCTACGCGGCGCGCGCCTGGTGGCTGCTGCGCTGGCTGGGTCACACCAACGTGTCGGTGCTGGATGGTGGCCTGGCCGCGTGGCAGGCTGCGGGCGGGCCGACCGAGCACGAAGCCGGTCGCTCGGAACCGGCCACCACGCCCTACCCCGTTCGCGCCCCGGCCATGCCCACGGTGTCAGCCGATCGCCTGCTGAGCGAGCCCGCTGCGTCGCTGGTGATCGACGCCCGCGCGCCCGAGCGTTTCCGTGGCGATGTCGAACCGCTGGATGCGCAGGCCGGCCACATCCCCGGTGCGCGCAATCGTTTCTTCAAGAACAACCTCGCCACGGACGGGCGCTTCCTGCCGGCCGACGAGCTGCGAAAAGCATTTACGGCTTTCGGTGTGCCCGCGGAGCGCATCGTTCACCAATGCGGCTCGGGCGTGACGGCGAGCCATAACCTTCTCGCGATGGAGGCCGCCGGCCTGAGGGGCTCGGCGCTCTACCCCGGCTCGTGGAGCGAGTGGTCGAGCGATCCGGCGCGACCGGTGGCACGCGGCTGAAGCCATGTGTCGGCGCCGTCCGACACCGCGACCGCTTGACGGGTATCAAGACAAGCGGCGCCGAACGCGCAACACTCCCGCATGAGCCGGGCAGTCCCGGCGCGCCAGCGAAGGAGAGCAGCATGTACCGCAACATCCTGGTTCCCACTGACGGCTCGGACATCACCTCGAAGGCCGTCCAGACCGCCATCACCCTGGCCAAGACCTTGGGGGCGAGACTGACCACCATCAGCGTCAAGGAGCCGTTTCCCTACAGCGCCATCTCCGAGATGCAGCCAGTTCCGCCGCAGGAGTTCTACGACGCACAGGAGCGCATCGCCGCGGCGCGGGTGAAATCGGTGGTCGACGCAGCAGCGCTGGAAGGGCTGAGCTGCTCTGGCCACACGGTCGAGGCTCTTCATCCCTGGGAAGCGATCACCGACCACGCCAAGTCCCAAGACTGCGACCTGATCGTGATGGCTTCACATGGACGTCGGGGCGTCAGCGCGCTGCTGCTGGGCAGCGAAACGCAGAAGGTCCTGACGCACAGCGCGGTGCCGATCCTGATCGTCAAGTAGCTACCGGCAATGCGGCGTACCTTTGGCACGCCGCCAGTACGCAATTCAATCGTGCATCAAGCGCGTGGCTGACAGCACCAGGAGCAGCCCGGCGCCGATCCACGCCACCTGCGCCAGGATCTCTCGCCAGGGCAGGTGACGCTGCATTTGTGGAATCAGGTCCGCCACCGCCACATAGATGAAGCTGCTCGACGCCACCACCAGCAGATACGGGAAGACCTCCTGCCAGGCGCCGACCACGAAGTAACCCAGCACCCCACCGGCGACTGCCGTGAGCCCTGAGGCAGCGTTGTACAGCAGCGCCTTGCGGCGGCTGAAACCGGCGTTGATCAGCACGATGGTGTCCCCCACCTCCTGCGGAATCTCGTGCAGGATCACGGCGAGCGAGGTCGTGGCCCCCAGCTCCGGGCTGACCAGAAACGCCGCCGCAATGATGACGCCGTCGCAGAAGTTGTGGATGCTGTCGCCGACCAGCACGCTGAAGCCGCCGCGGCCGGCCTGTTCAGCATCGAAATGGTGGTGGTGCTCATGCCCGTCACCCTCGTGGTGGTGGGCGTGGCGGTACAGCTCGGCTTTCTCGAGCAGGAAGAAGAACAGCAGCCCCACCAGCAAGGTCGTGAACAGCGCGTGCGGACTGGCCATCCGGCTTTCGAACGCCTCGGGCAGCACATGCAGCAGCGCGGTGGCCAGCAGCACGCCGGTCGACAAGCTGACGAGGTGCTTGACCAGCTTGCCCAGCACGGCGAAGGTCATCGATGCAGCGATCACGACCGACAGCACCCCGCCGATCAGCGTGGCAGCAACGATGTAGAGCAGGGTCATGGGGCTCGGATGAAAACGAAAACCGCGCCCGGCGGGCGCGGCAGCACGCGTCAGGATTTGGCCTCAAGCCGCGTCCGGGCCTTGAACCCAACCCCGCGGCGCCTCTCGCTCTCCTTCGACAGGAGAGCGGCGCCCTCGGGTGGACCACGAGCGCGCCCTCTCGCGCGGCCGCGCCAGGTGGTCAAAGCCGCGTTCATCTTATCAACCGTGTCAAGCGCAACGCCGCGAACGCGCTGCGCGCTTGTCCCACCGTGGGGAGCGCGCTGATTGCGCGCCCCGGGTGCGCCTCAAGCCCCGAGACGCAGCACCTTCGCCTTCGACGGCACGCCGTTCGCATCGATCGCGAACAGCATGTAGAACCCTGGCGGCGCATGGTTGGCCGACGCCGGAAGCGTCACATTGAGGTTCTTGCCGGATTGCGTGAACGTCACGTCCTGGAAGCGCTGCTCATTGCTGAACGCATGCGTCACGGCGCCGAAACGCACCAGCGTCATCCGGGCGACGGTGTTCTTGTTGTTCATCGCCACGGGAATCGTCGCGCCCCAGGTGGCGGCGCTCGGCGCGGTGACGATGCCCGGCCGCGTTGCCGGCAGTCCGGATCCGTCGGTTTTGTACAGGTAAGGCGGGAAGTAGATCTCGGCGTTCAGCTGCGCCACCGGTCCCGGTGCGCCGCCGCCGCCGGTCAGCACCGAACCGTCAGGCATCAGCATCGACACGCTGTGGTACAGGCGAGCCTTGGTGGCTGTCGCGCCCAGCGTCCAGCTGCCGGTGGCCGGGTTCCAGGTCTCCGAGTCGTAGACCGCGCCGACCAGGTCGTTGCCGGTGGACGACCCGCCGTTGACCCACACCTTGCCATCGGCCATCACAGTGGCGTTGCCGAACTGGCGGTCGGCTGAGAGCGGCGCTGCCGGGGTGACAACCGGGCTGCTGCCATTGATGTCGACCACCACCGCCTTTGCCGCGTCGCGCACCGACAGGATCTTGCCGGGCTGGTACATCGCGGCCGGCAGCATGTAGGCGCCCGCAGGCATCGTGCCGGGCAGCTGGGTGACGGCGCCGGTGCCGTTCACGTCGAGCGAAAAGATCTCGCCCATCACGTTGAAGATGACGACCTGGCCCTGGGGTGACCACCAGGCGCGGGGGTAGTTCCAGGCCTGCACGCGCGAACCGTAGGCCGCGTCGCTGTTGGCGGTGGTCAGCGTGCGCCAGCCCGTGGTCGCGTTGTAGACCTCGGGCGTGCTGGCGTAGGTATCGGCGGTCGGCGGATACTGGTCGCTGCCTTCGTAGAAGCGGTCGATGCGGCCGCCGATGACAGCCTGCTCGCCGCTGGCAGTGGTGACCAGCGTGGCGTACCAACGCTGGTAGGCCATCGACTGAGCCTGCTTGGTCAGCTTGTTGTCGGCCGGCGTGAACAGGTTGACGTCGTTGTTCGCGTAGTTGCGCTGGCCGTTGATGGTGCGGTCACCACCCACCAGCAGCACGTTGCCCGTCGTCGGCAACAAGGCCTGGCCGGCGCAGAAGATGTCGGTGCCGGTGGTGTTGGACAACAGCGTCTTGGCCTTGGCGCCCATGCCGAGCGCCGGATCCCAGACCGCGTAGTTCAGCAGACCACTCTGGATGCCGCTGGGCTTGCTGCCGTAGCTGAGCACGCGGCCATCGGGCAGCAACACCGTGTGCAGCGGAATCAGCGGCCAAGTGAATGCAGCGCCGAAGACCCCCTTGAGGTGCGCGTCTGCCGGGCCAGTCGGCACGGTGACGGCTTGTGCCCGCTGTTCGCCCAAGGCCGACTCACGTCCGTTCGCCTCTTCATCCACCGCGACGCCCGGGCCGGCACCGTAGTCGATCGGTGCCCCGACCGCGCTTTGCCGGTCTTCTTCAACCTGCGACGAAGCATCCGGCGACAGCGACCCGCCGCAACTGGCCAGCGCGGCGATCGCGAGCAGCTTCAGCGCGTGGCCGCCGACACGGCGGAAAGCGACAGTGGACGACTCTTTCTCAGGCGAATTGGGGCTGGACACAGGCGCACCTCCAGATATTTGGGTTTGGGCCGAATTTTGCCCGTTCACCCCATTGTTCGCCTGCACAATTCGTGGCCATGCCCCAAACTTTGCCTTCCCCCACCGGCCTGCTCGCCGCGATTGACATGGGGTCGAACAGCTTTCGGCTGGAAATCGGCCAGATGCGAGAGGGCCGCTACCGGCGCCACCTCTACCTGAAGGAAACGGTGCGCCTGGGCGCCGGGCTCGATGGCGACGGCATGCTGACCGAGGAAGCTGCCCTGCGAGGGTTGGCCTGCCTGAAACGGTTTCGCGACGGCCTGACCGGGCTGACCGCGGCCCAGGTGCGTGCAGTGGCCACCCAGACGCTGCGCGAAGCCCGCAACCGCAACGCCTTCCTGGAGCGTGCGCAGGCCGCGCTGGGTGTGCCGATCGAAGTGATCTCGGGTCGCGAAGAAGCTCGGCTGATCTACGCCGGCGTGTCGCACCTGCAGCCCTCAGAGGCCAAACGGCTGGTGATCGACATCGGCGGCCGTTCGACCGAGATGATCCTCGGCGAAGGCCGCCAGCCGACCCTGGCCGAATCGTTCCAGGTCGGCAGCGTCAGCCTGTCGATGCGCTACTTTCCCGACGGTCGCTACACCGCCCCGGCCTTTCGCGCTGCTCAGGTGGCGGCCGGCGCTGAACTCGAAGAAGCCCTGGCCGAGTACACACCCGGCCGCTGGCAGGAAGCGCTGGGCTCGTCCGGCACGGCCGGTGCTGTCTCCGAGGTGCTGGCGGCCAGTGGCAAGACCGATGGGCGCATCACACCTGCCGGGCTGCGCTGGCTGATCACCGAATGCATCGCGGCCGGCTCGGTCGAGCGCATTGCGCTGCCTGGACTGAAGCCTGAGCGCCGTGCGGTGCTGGCCGGCGGTGTCGCCATCCTCTACACCCTGTCTGCGCACTTTCGCATCGGCGAGCTGCTGCCCGCCAAGGGCGCGCTGAGGCAGGGCGTGATCATCGACCTGCACGACCGTCTGGTGGCCCGCCACCTGGCGCGTGGCCACGACCTGCGCGACGACTCGGTGCAACGCTTGCAGCGCCGCTTTGCGGTGGACCGCGAGCAGGCCCGGCGCGTACGCGACCTGGCCTTGCGCTGGCACCATCAGATCGAGCCCGGCGCAGAGGTCGAGCGACAGCACGAGTTGCGCTGGGCCGCCGAGTTGCACGAAGTCGGGCTGATGGTCTCGCACCATGACCACCACCGTCACAGCGCCTATCTGGTGGCGAATGTGGACGCGGCCGGCTTTTCGCAGAGCCAGCAGCGCCGGGTGGCTGAACTGGTGCTCGGCCAGCGCGGCGGCCTGCGCAAGATCGACGAAGCATTGACGCGACAGGACGTGGCTTGGCAGCTGCTGTGCCTGCGGCTGGCGGTCATCCAATGCCATGCCCGCGGTGCGGTGGACGCCGCCGAGTCCATCGACATCGAACGCCGCGCTCAGGTAGCTTTCTTGCGCTGGCCGAACGGATGGGCCGACCAGCACCCGCGTGCCTTGCACCTGCTGCGCGAGGAGGCCGAAGCCTGGTCGCGCAGCGGCGTGCTGACGCTAGAACTGCCCTGACCAAAGCGTGGCGGCCGCCCGGCCGCCACGCCTGAACCAGGTCAGGCCGGCAGCATGAAGCCGAGCGTGCGGTCCGGAAAGGCCGACAGGTTCGGCAAGATCGCGTCGAGCTGCGGTCCGGTCGAGCCGAACCATTTCAGCAGCGTGCTGGCGTACTGGTCGACGCTGGCGGTCGGGATCCAGCGGCCTTGCATTTCCCAGTCCTGCACGCCGACGTCGTCCGGCCCGCCAAGCACCAGCTTCGGATACTCGCCATAGGTCACGCCGCCCTTGACGGAGCCGCCGCAGACCAGCTGGATGTTGCCCCAGGCGTGGTCGGAGCCACCGCTGTTGTTCGGCACCAGCGTGCGGCCGAAATCGCTGCTGGTGAACGCCGTCACCTGCTTGTTCAGGCCGAGGTTGACCATCGCGTCGTGGAAGCAGCCCATGGCGCCGGCCACCTCGGCCAGCAGGTCGGCGTGCAGGCCGGTCGTGCTGTCGTCCTTGGTGATCTGGTCGGCGTGCGTGTCGAAGCCGCCGAGGCTGGCGAAATAGACGTGACGGTCGCCCTGCACCTGCTGGCGGCCGGCGATGAGCTTGGCGATCTGGTAGAGCTGTCCACCCAGGCTCGTCGTCAGCTCCTGGCCTGCGATCAATGGATCGAAGGCCTTGTCGATCGCCGCCGGCACGCTGTCGTCACCGGGCAGGCCCTTGACCAGCTCGGCCAGGCGGTCGGACATCGCGAATGCGTCGCGCTGCATGCTGGCGTAGATCTCGGTCATCTCGCCCTTCTGCCCCGGCGCATACAACGCATCGACCGCGGCCTTGCGCTTCTGGTCGGCGGGGAAGGCGATGTCGCCCGGCGCCAGGCCGGCGGCAGCAAACAGCCCGCCAGGGCCGGGCAGCACCAGCGCCGGCGCCTTTTCACCGGTGCCGAAACGGCTGTTGCCACCCAGCGAAATCACCGGGTAGGTGGTGGCCATCGTCTCGGTCGCACGGGCGCCCCAGCCGGTGCGTGCCATGGCGTCAACGCTGGCACATTCCCAGGCGCGCTGCTGGTCGGAGTGCGAGAACAGGTTGTCCGGCACCAGCGGCGAATCGGGGCCGGCGGACAGGTATTGCTCCTTCGTCAGCGGTGCCGACAGCGGGCCGACGTTGACAATCGGCGCCAGATGGCCGGCCGACCATATCGGCAGCAGCGGTTTCATCGACGGGTGCAGGCCGAAATCGGTGCCCGACAAGCGCAGCAGCGAGGTCTTGGGCAAGGCGAGCTGGCTGCGGGCCTCGCTGTACTGGGCATAGCGCGAATCGGCCGGCACCATCATGTTGTAGCCGTCGTTGCCGCCGACCAGGTAGATGCAGACCAGGGCCTTGTAGTCACCGGCCTGTGCGCTGCGCGGTGCCAACAGCGAGCCGACGCCGCCCAGTGCGGCCATGCCGGCGGTGCCGCCCAGCAGACGCAGCCAGTCGCGGCGACGCACGGAAGAAGGGTTGAAGCGGGTCATCGTCGGGCCTTGCATCGTTCAGCGGATGATCTGGTACTGCGGCGAACTCATCACGAGCCAGCCGGCGCGTTGCACGCGCTGCCTGCGCCAGTCTCCGGGGCTGTTCTTGTCCGTGTAGTGCTCCACCGCTTCGATGACCTTGGCGCGTGCCGGCCCGGGCAGCGGCTGGCCCAGCACCAGGTTGCTCATGCGGTCTACCAGCTTGGCGGCATCGCTCGCATCGGCCACCCAGGCGTCGTACTTGAGCTTGGTGCCCACGGCACCGGGCACGTCTTTCTGCGGATCGGCGCCGTTCCAGTCGAACAGCATGGTCAGGTAGTTCAGCCGGTTCAGCGCGGTGCTGGCGTTGTGGATGCCGAACGCCGGCCCGATCAGCTTGCTGCCGCTGATCGGAAAGTCCTGCGGGTAGTAGTTGAAGACTGTCGGCGGGCGGAAGATGTGCTGGCTCATGTTCTCGCCCTGCCAGAAGCCCAGCGCATTGCCGTCGGTGTCGCCACCGATCGCGCGGATCACGCCGGTGAACAGCTGTGCCGGCTCGCGCAGCCGGCCGGCTTTGTCCAACGGTTTCTCGGTGCGTGCTTCCTTGTCCAGCAGCACGGCCGCCACGGTGGCGGACAGGTCACCACGCTTGCCGGTGCCGATGTCGTCGTAGATCCCGCTGTTGAAGGCCTTCGTGACGCGGGCGACGTATTCCGGCGTCGGGTTGCTGGTCACCAGCTGCTGGATCAGGTGCTTGCCGACGAACGGCCCGATGTTCGGGTGGGTCATCAGGCTGTCGAGCACTTTCTCGAGCGCCTTGGGCGCGCTGGTGCCCGTAGGCACGAGCACATCCGACAGCAGCTTGCGCGCCTTGGTGTCGCGCAGCGTGCCGCCGGCGGGCACCATGTCGCCGTAGAGGTAGTGGCAATTCGCACCCTCGGGCCAGCAGCCCCAGCGGTCAGCACCACCTGGCGGGTAGGTCCAGCCTGTCAGCGCATAGGCATAGGAGCGCACCCGCTCGTTGTCGTAGGTCGAGGCGCATTTGCCGCCGACCAGCGTGCCATCGTTGTTGAGCTTGCACGGCCCGATCGTGAACAGCTGCAGCAGCTCGCGCGCAAAGTTCTCGTTCGGCGCGGCCTGGTCGTTGTTCACGTGGTTCAGGTACTCGCCCATCATCGGCGAGACGGCCACCTGGCGCAGCAGGTCCCGGTAGTTGCCGAACGCGCCCATCATCATGTTGTTGTAGAACGGGCGCAGGCCGTACGTCCCATCGACGTCCACGTTGCTGACCACCAGCAACTGGTTCAGTGCCAGCGCGACCCGTTGGCGCAGCTGGTCGTTGTTGCGCACCGCGTTGCGGTAGAAGTCCCACAGCAGCGGCTCGGAAGACAGGTAATCGCGCCAGCAGTTCGGGTCTTTGACGTGGTCGGGCAGCTGGCAGAAATCGGTGGTCGAGGTGTTCTTGTCGGGCGAGTTGTCACCGCCCAGCTTGTAGCGCGAGACCGACAGCCCCAGCTGGCCGACGATCCAGGCCTTGGCACCTTTGTTGCGGATCTCGGTGACCAGGGCTTCGCTGGGGCCGAACGTGGCCTGGTGCGCCAGACGAACCGCGTCCGACTGGGTGGTCACGAAGGCTTGGACGCCCTCGGACTGGCCGGAGACCCCCGCCGCAGCGCGCCGCCCGGAGTCGGCCGCGTCCTCGCTGTCGCCTTCCCCACTGCCACCACAGCCCACCAGGGCCAGGGCGGCCATGCCGGCCACCACCCAACGCCGCGCGGGGCGGCCCTCCCAAATAAGGTGTCGCTTCATAGTTCGTGGCGGGCGGCACGGCCTGTTCGAAGGAACAGTACTGCGTGCCGGTTAGACCCCGGCGGCGAATCATGAAGCGCCAATAGGCCCTTCAGTGGGGCCTATTCGTAACCGATTGCGACGGCAATCCGCGTGCCTGCCCCAAAAAGCGCAGGAGCTTATGCGCCGCGTGATGTCACAAATTCAAGCAAATGCGTTTTTCAGCTGGGCAGGTGGATGGCCCAAACCTCTGGGGAAAACCCGACCGTGACGGCGCCGTCCGGCCATTCGACGACCGGGCGCTTGATCACGCTGGTCTGCTCGTGCATCAGGCGTTCGGCGCTGGCTGCGTCGACCACCTGGGTCTGGACGGCTGCGTCGAGCTTGCGCCAGGTGGTGCCTTGGCGGTTCAGCAGCTTTTCCCAGCCTACCGCCTTGGCCCAGCGCCGCAGGTCGGCCGGGCTCGCGCCCACCTTCTTGAAATCGATGAAGTCGTAGACGACCCCTTGATCTGACAGCCAGGCGCGAGCGCGCTTGACGGTGTCGCAATTCGGAATGCCATGCAGGCGCAAAGTCATCGGCGATCGTCTTTCTCGTTCACTTCACAAATCGGGTCGGGCCCGTAGCCCGCGTCTCGCACCGTTCGGTTCGGCTCCACCGTCACCATGAACCACTGGCAGAACGGTGTTTCATAACGCCAGGTCCACACGGTGGCACCACGCCAGATGCCGAACTGCTTGGCGGGACGGCCGAGTTTGTAGCGCAATTCGTCGGCGGTCATGCCGGGCACGATCTGGTTGAAGACGTCTTCGCGCAACACCTGCTCCCAGTGCTGCACACGGCCGGCCGCATCCAGATCGACCATGAAGGTGTGCTTGGCGAACGGGCCTCGGGCGTATTCGAGCCGCTCGCCACCCTCGGGCCGGGGGTAGCGACCGGTCGGCGGGCCCATCTGTTCCTCCACTTGGCTCGCCGTGGCGCCAGCGGGCAGCTGAGCCGGCCCGTAGCCCGCGCACCCCGCCAAGCAGGCCGCCGCCGAAGCAGCGACGAACAGGCCAAATCTCAGAGGCGCAGTCATCATCTTCATCGTGAAACGCGCGCGTCTGGACGCGCTTTGTTGCAGTGCGAAAACGGGCCCTTCCAATCTATCACCGCGCCTAGAATCGAGGTTTTCCTTTCGCGCCGACCCCACCCGCGCCGCTGGTTCACCGCACCATGACCCGCAAGCTCTTCGTCACCACCGCCCTGCCCTACGCCAATGCGCCGTTCCACATCGGGCACATGATGGAGTACATCCAGGCGGACATCTGGGTGCGGTTCCAGCGCATGCGCGGTGCCGAGGTGCATTTCGTCTGTGCCGACGACACCCACGGTGCGCCGATCATGATTGCCGCCGAAAAGGCCGGCAAGACGCCGCAGGCCTATGTGGCCGAGGTGGCCGCGGGCCGCGCGAAGTACCTCGACGGCTTCCACATCGCGTTCGACAACTGGCACTCGACCGACGCACCGGAGAACCACGCGCTGGCCAAAGAGGTCTACCTCGCGCTGCGCAAGAACGAGCTGATCGACGTGAAGACGATCGAGCAGTTCTTCGACCCCGAGAAGGGCATGTTCCTGCCCGACCGCTTCATCAAGGGCGAATGCCCGAAGTGCGGCACCAAAGACCAGTACGGCGACAACTGCGAGAACTGCGGTGCGGTCTACACGCCGATCGAGCTGAAGAACCCGTACTCCGCGCTGTCGGGTGCGACGCCAGTCATCAGGAGCAGCGAGCACTACTTCTTCCGCCTGTCCGACCCGCGCTGTGTCGAGTTCCTGCAGGGCTGGATGAACGAGCCGGGCCGCTTGCAGCCCGAGGTGCTGAACAAGGTGCGCGAGTGGTTCGCGCTCGACGAGCACGGCAAGCCGGCGCTGGGCGACTGGGACATCAGCCGCGACGCGCCCTATTTCGGCATCGAAATTCCGGACGCGCCAGGCAAGTATTTCTACGTCTGGCTGGACGCGCCGATCGGCTACCTCGCCTCGTTGTCCAACTATTGCAGCAAAAAAGGGATGAGCCTGGACACGCTGCTGGCCGACCCGGCGCTGCAGCAGGTGCACTTCATCGGCAAGGACATCACCACCTTCCACACGCTGTTCTGGCCGGCGATGCTGCACTTCTCGGGCCGCAAGGTGCCCGACCACATCTTTGTTCACGGCTTCATCACCGTCAACGGCGGCGAGAAGATGAGCAAGAGCCGCGGCACCGGCATCTCGCCGCTGAAGTACCTCGAGCTCGGGCTTCACCCCGAATGGCTGCGCTACTACATCGCCGCCAAGCTCAACGCCCGCGTCGAAGACATCGACTTCAACCCGGACGACTTCTCGGCCCGCGTCAATTCCGACCTGGTCGGCAAGTACATCAACATCGCCAGCCGCGCCGCCGGTTTCCTGGCCAAGCGCTTTGGCGGTACGCTGTCGGGCGACCTGGGCGTGGAAGGCTCCAGCCTGCTCGAAACGCTGCGCGCCCATCGCGGCACGATCGAGCAACTGTACGAAGAGCGTGAGTACGGCAAGGCGCTGCGCGAGATCATGGCGCAGGCCGACAAGGTCAACGAATACGTCGACGCCCACAAGCCCTGGGAGCTGGCGAAGAACGCCGACAACGCGGCGGCCCTGCACGACGTGTGCAGCACCTGCATCGAGGCTTTCCGGCTGCTGACGATCTACCTGAAGCCGGTGCTGCCGGCGCTGGCCGCCAGCGTCGAAGCCTTCCTGCGCGTCGAGCCGATGACCTTCACCGATACGGCCCGGCCACTGGGCGCGCACACCATCGGCACCTACCAGCACCTGTTGCAGCGCGTCGACGAGAAGAAGCTCGAGGCCTTGTTCGAGGCACCGCCCGCGGCCGAGGCGGCACCGGCGCTGCCCGGCGGTGAAGCGATCGCCGAAGAGATCAAGATCGACACCTTCGCCGCGGTCGACCTGCGCATCGCGAAGATCGTCAACGCTGAAGCCGTGGAAGGCTCGGACAAGCTGCTGCGCCTGACGCTCGACGTGGGCGAAGGGCGGCTGCGCAATGTCTTCTCCGGTATCAAGAGCGCCTATCAGCCCGAAGACCTGATCGGCAAGCTGACGGTGATGGTGGCCAACCTGGCCCCTCGCAAGATGAAGTTCGGCCTGTCCGAAGGCATGGTCCTGGCCGCCAGCCATGCCGACGAAAAAGCCAACCCGGGCATCTTCGTGCTCGAACCCTTCCCCGGCGCGCAGCCGGGCATGCGGGTGCGTTGATGCACCTCTGGCAACCTGAGCATCGCGAGCCTCTGTGCTCGTTGGTGTTCGGGTTGTCGCCACGCCGCCGTTTCATGGCGCGCGTGCACCACTGCGGTCCTCCAGCGCGGCGTCTTGCCGCCGCGCCCCTTGTCTCCTGGAGGACCCATGTCTTTGCCCGTCACGCTGCACCGGTTCCGCCCTCGCCTGCTTGAGGCGTTGGCGGTCTACGACCGCCGTCAATTCGTCGCCGATCTGGGTGCCGGCCTCACCGTCGGCGTGGTGGCCTTGCCACTGGCCATGGCTTTTGCCATCGCCTCCGGCGTCAAGCCCGAACAGGGCCTGTTCACCGCCATCATCGCCGGCTTCCTGATTTCGGCGCTGGGCGGCTCGAGCGTGCAGATCGGTGGGCCAGCGGGGGCGTTCATCGTCATCGTCTACGGCATCGTCGAGCGTTATGGCGTGGCCAACCTGATGATCTCCACATCGCTGGCCGGTGTGCTGCTGTTCGCGATGGGGCTGCTGCGCTTGGGCGCACTGGTGCGCTACATCCCGGTCAGCATCGTGATCGGCTTCACCAACGGCATCGCGGTGCTGATCGGGCTGTCGCAGCTGAAAGACCTGCTCGGATTGCAAATCGACAAGCTGCCGGCCGACTTCTTCATCCAGCTCAGCGTGCTGGCCGCGCACCTGGACAGCTTCAACCCCTGGGCCTTCGTACTGGGGCTGGCCAGCTTGGGCGTCGTCGTGCTCTGGCCCAAGAGCTACACGATGCCGATCGCCCCCGTCGGCGCGCTGCAGAAGTGGCGCCGCCATGCCGCGCAGGTGCCCGGCACCGTGGTCGCGCTGGTCGGTGCCACGCTGCTGGCCCAACTCTTCACGCTGCCGGTTGAAACCATCGGCACACGCTTCGGCGGCATCCCGCAGACCTTGCCGACCTTCGCGCTGCCGGCACTGGACTGGGCCACCGCGAAGCAGCTGGTGATCCCGACCGTGACGATTGCGCTGCTCGGTGCGATCGAGTCGCTGCTCTGCGCCCGTGTCGCCGACACCCTGACCGGCCTGCCACGCCACGACCCGAACCAGGAACTGATGGCGCAAGGCGTGGCGAACTTCGTCGTTCCTTTCTTCGGCGGCATTCCAGCCACCGGCACCATTGCTCGCACGGTCACCAACGTGCGCGCCGGTGCCGCCAGCCCGGTGGCCGGTATCGTGCACGCGCTGACGCTGTTGGTGATCGTGTTGGCGGCGGCGCCGTTGGCCTTGCATGTACCACTGGCGGCGCTGGCCGGCATCCTGCTCTTCGTGGCGTGGAACATGGGCGAGTGGCACGAATTCGCCCGCCTGCGGCACTTTCTGCTGCCCTACCGCGTGGTGCTGGTCGGCACCTTCGTGCTGACCGTCGTGTTCGACCTGACGGTGGCGGTCGAGATGGGGCTGCTGGCCGCCTGCGCCTTCTTTATCTACCGCATGAGCACGCTGTTTCGCGTGACGCCGCATGCCAGCGGCGAGCTGCAGCCTGGCGTGCAGGTGTTCGAGCTGTTCGGCTCGTTGTTCTTCGGCGCGGTCGGCAAGATCGAGGCGCTGCCGGGCCAGATCCCGCCCGGCACCCGCGCCGTGGTGCTGGAGATGCACCGGCTGATCTCGATGGACACGTCCGGGCTGGACGCCATGTCGCAGTTGCACGTGGCGCTGAAACGGCGCGGCATCGCCTTGGTGCTGGCCCATGTCAACGAGCAACCGATGGGCTTGCTGCGGCGTTCCGGCTTCGAGGCGGTGCTCGGCGCCGAGAACATCGTGCCGACCGTGGCCGATGCCCCTTTGGCCGCCGACCCCGGGGCCGGTGCCGGCGGACTGCCCGGCTAAAATGCGCCTTTCGTCCGCGCCCACCCGCCCCCCTGCCATGCCGCTGTTCTGGAAACCCTACAAGTCCGAAGTCTCCCAGTTCATCGATGAGCTGAAGGCCAAGCGCCCGACCCTGGAAGCCGAGCAGCGCGCCGGCCGCGCCCTGCTGTGGGACCGATCCCAGGACCGCGAGGCCCAGTCCGAGTTCGACGCCGCCCGCGTCGCCCAGCAGCCCTACGTCTACCAGACCCAGCCGAAGTGAGCCGCGCGGCGGCCAGCGCGCCGAAAGCGGATTTGCCGCCGCCTTCAGCGCCCGAGATGGACCTGCCCCAGGTGGTGGACGGCATCGCCGTTGCCCGCCTGTACGGCGAGCCGCTGTTCGCGCTGCCGACCGATCTGTACATCCCGCCCGACGCGCTGGAGGTTTTTCTCGAAGCCTTCCAGGGCCCGCTGGACCTGCTGCTGTACCTGATCCGCAAGCAGAACTTCAACATCCTCGACATCCCGATGGCGGATGTCACGCGCCAGTACCTGCGCTACGTCGACCAGATCCGCAAGCAGAACCTGGAACTGGCGGCCGACTACCTCTTGATGGCCGCGATGCTGATCGAGATCAAGTCGCGCATGCTGCTGCCGCCGAAGAAAACCGACGACGGCGCCGAGGCCGAAGACCCGCGGGCCGAACTGGTCCGCCGCCTGCTCGAGTACGAGCAGATGAAGCTGGCCGCTGCCCGGCTGGACGCACTGCCGCAACTGGGCCGCGACTTCCTGCGCGCCCAGGTCACGGTCGAGCAGTCGCTCGCGCCGCGCTTCCCCGACGTGTCGGTGGACGAACTGCGCGACGCCTGGGCCGACATCATCAAGCGCGCCAAGCTGCACCAGCATCACAAGATCTCGCGCGAGCAGCTCTCGGTGCGCGAATTCATGAGCTCGGTGCTGCGTCGCCTGCAAGGTCAGCGCTTCGTCGAGTTCCACGAGCTGTTCGACGTCACCCGCGGCGCCCCGGTGATGGTGGTCACCTTCATCGCGATGCTCGAATTGGCGCGGGAGCGCCTGCTCGAGCTGACGCAGGCTGAGGCCTTCGCACCCATCTACGTGCGGTTGGCGTACACGCCCACATAGAGCCCCCACGCCCCTTCCAGGGGCTGCCCCCCGAGGGGGCTCGCGCAGCGGACTGGCAAAGCCAGATCCGCGCACGCCACTTGAAGTGCGGCGGCCCCTGCGGAGCGCCGCCAATACCGCAGTCAGCGGCCGGAGCCGCGCCGCTTCTGCGTCATCTGCCCCACCGCCAGCACCGCCTGCGTGCGTGAGCTGACACCCAGTGCGCGCAGCACCGCCTGCACGTGGTCCTTGATCGTCTCGACCGACAGGCCAAGGCGGCGGGCGATGTCCTTGTTGGACTTGCCCTGCAGCAGCAGGGTCAACACATCGGCCTGGCGCGGCGTGATGCCCAACTCTTCGAAGGACGGCAGGCTTTCGCCCGCTGCCGGTGCGGCATGGGCTGAAGCAGGCGCGGGCTCGTCGGCGTCGCGCACCGGGTTGACAGTCATCGTCGGCACATAGATGCCACCGGCCATCACCAGGCGCAGTGCATCAGCCAGGTCTTCGGTCGTCATGCGCTTGGGCAGGAAACCCATCGCACCGAGGTCGATCGCCTGGATCACGTCGCTGGCGCGGTCGGACGAGCTCAGCACCACCACCGACAGGTCGGGGTCGGTCTGGCGCACCTCGGTCAACAGCTCGAAGCCGTTGGCGTCGCCGAGCTGCAGGTCGAGCAGCATCAGGTCGTGGTCTTGCTGCACCCGCAGCGTGAAGCGGGCCTCTTTCGCGCTCGACACGGCGTTGACCACCACGCCCGGGCTCAGATTTTCGATCATGGCCTTCAGCGCGGACAGGATCAGAGGGTGGTCATCGACCAGCAGGACTTTCATCAAGGGCTTGTGGCTCTGGTGCAGAGTTTGATGCTAGGCGGAACTGAAGAAAACTGGTGGATTTGGTCGTCTGGCTAGGCGCAAACCACAGCGATGCCCGGTGGCATCGCGAGGATTTGCAACGACGCCAGGCGGACAAAGGCGCGGTTTTATGTTCCGCACAGCGTCGAACACTGCACCAGGGCCTCAGCCCCGGATCGTAGCCGTCAAACGAAACGGCGGGTCAATGACTCTGCCACGCACACTGGTTTGATGGCGCCTTCGCGCTCGATCGTCGCCTCGACCAGCAGCTGCGCGCCGCCATCGATCGGCTCGTAGGCCAGCAGCTTGAACCGCGCGCGCAGCCGGCTGTCCACCGGCACCGGGGCCGGGAAACGCACCTTGTTCAGGCCGTAGTTCAGCCCCATCTGCGTGTCGTTCACCACGAAGCCGTGGTCGAAGAACCAGGGCAGCAGCGACAGCGTCAGGAAACCATGCGCCACGGTGCCGCCGAAAGGGCCGGCGGCAGCTCGCACCGGGTCGACATGGATCCACTGATGGTCGCCGGTCGCCTCGGCAAAACGGTCGATGCGCGCCTGGTCGACAGTGATCCAGTCGCTGACACCCAGCACCTCACCCACACGGCCCGCCAGATCGGCCAAGTGCTCGATCTGGGCCGTCATGCGGCCACCCAGGCCAGCAGCGGCTCCCATTGCGCCAGGTCACGCTCGACCCGGCTGGGGGCCACGTCCCACAGCGTCAGGCCATGGGCGGCCAGGTGCACGTAGTTCTGGGTGTCGCGGATCGTTGCCACCATCGGCGCCGGCAGCGTGGCCACGTACTCCTGCAGCCGCTCCTGCGCGATGGTGTGGTCCTTGACTCGCATGCCGACCAGGCCGATGCGGATCTTTGCAGCCCGCGGATGCCCGCGCAGCTCGGCCAGGAAGGCGTGGGTGGCCTGGATGTCGAACAGGCTGGGCTGCAGCGGCACCAGCATCAGGTCGGCCAGGTTCAGCAAGGCCTTCAGCTTCTTGTCGTGCAGGCCGGCCGGTGTGTCGACCACGACGTGGGTCGTGCCCTTGGGCGGCCGCACTTGGCCGGTGTCTTCGCGAATTTCCCAGCTGGCGATCGCCGGGGCTGCCGGGGGCCGCAGCTGCAGCCATTGGCGCGAAGACTGCTGGCGATCGAGGTCACCCAACATCACCGAGTGCCCCTGGCGCGCCAGCGCCCCGGCCAGGTTGGTGGCCAGCGTGCTCTTGCCCACGCCCCCTTTGGGATTTGCGATCGCGATCACCGGCATGCGCTCTCGTCTCCTGTTGTGGCCTGGCCGACCCGGGCTTCGCGACCCAGGCTCCAGATTCGCAGGTATGGTAACGGCCAGCCTGCCGGCCCCTGCCCCGGATGAACCCCGGCGGCATCCAACCCCCTGCCTGCCCCATGCCCTCACCTGAACCCGTTGCGCCTGAGATCGTCGTGCTGGTGGCCCACCCGCGGCTGGAGCACTCGCGCGTCAACCGCGCCCTGCTCCAGCTGGCCCACGCCCTGCCGCCCGGCCGCGCCGAGGTGCGCGACCTGTACCGCCTGTACCCGGACTACCTGATCGACATCGAGGCCGAGCGCGCCCTGCTGGCGCAGGCCAAGCTGGTCGTCTGGCAGTTCCCCTTTCACTGGTACGGCATGCCGGCGCTGCTGAAACTGTGGCTGGACGAGGTGTTCGGCTTCGGCTGGGCCTATGGACCGGGCGGCAACGCGCTGCGCGGCAAAGACCTGTGGCTGGTGGTCAGCACCGGCGGCGGCGAGGACGCCTACCACCCGAGCGGCCACAACCGCCATTTCATCGACGCTTTCTGGCCGCCCGCCGAACAGACCGCTGCACTGGCCGGCATGCGCTTCCTGCCGCCACTGGTGCTGCACGCTGCGCACCGGGTCGACGACGAGACCGTGCAAGCCCACGCCACGACGTATGCCGAGCGCCTCGCCCGGTACCCGGACTGGCCTGAACTGGCCGAGCTGGAGGTCGACACCTCCTGCTTCGTGCCCGCCACCGACCGCCCTGAAGAAGAAGACTGAAAGCCCGCCGCGATGGAAGAAGTACACACGACAAGCTGGCTGCTGACCAGCCTGGTCTATCTCGGCGCGGCGGTGCTGGCCGTGCCGCTGGCCCGGCTGGCCGGGCTGGGCTCGATCATCGGCTACCTGGCCGCCGGCATCGTCATCGGCCCCTGGGGCCTGAAGCTGGTGACCGACCCGCAGGCGATGCTGCACTTCGCCGAGTTCGGCGTCGTGCTGATGCTGTTCCTGGTCGGGCTGGAGCTCGAGCCGCGCCGGCTGTGGGCCTTGCGCCGGCCCATCTTCGGCTGGGGCGCGGTGCAAACGCTGGGCTCGGCCGCGCTGATGTGCGGCGTCGCGGTCGCGCTGGGCGCCGACTGGCGGCTGGCGCTGGTGGCCTCGCTGGGGCTGGCTTTGTCATCCACCGCGATCGGGCTGGGCGTGCTGGCCGAACGCAACCTGATGTCGACCACCTCGGGCCAGAGCGTGCTCAGCGTGGCACTGTTCCAGGACATCGCCGCCATCCCGATCCTCGCCCTGGTGCCCTTGCTGGCGGCGGGCGGTGGCGGCAGTGAGGGCGGCAGCTGGCTTAATGCGCTGAAGGCAGTCGCCGTGATCGCTGCCATCGTGCTGGGCGGGCGGTTGCTGCTACGGCCCGCCTTGCGCTGGATCGCACAGAGCAAGACGCCGGAGATCTTCACCGCCGCCTCGCTGCTGCTGGTGGTGGCCACCGCCGCGTTGATGCAGGCGGTGGGCCTGTCGATGGCGCTGGGCGCTTTTCTGGCCGGCGTGCTGCTGGCGGAGAGCGAATACCGCCGCGAGCTGGAAACCGACCTCGAGCCCTTCAAGGGCCTGCTGCTGGGGCTGTTCTTCATCGCCGTGGGCATGAGCATCGACTTCGGCGCCGTCTGGGCGCATCCGGGCTGGGTGGCCGGGCTGGTCGTCGCCTTCCTGCTGCTGAAGGCGCTGGTGCTGGGGGTGATGGCGCGGCTGATGCCGATCCCGCTGGTCGAGCGGCCGGTGTTCGTGATCCTGCTGGCGCAGGGCGGCGAGTTCGGCTTCGTCGTCTTCCAGGCCGCTGCGCAGGCCGGGGTGATCGAGGCCCAGACCTCGTCGCTGCTGGTGGCCGTGGTGGCCTTGTCGATGCTGTTGACGCCGCTGTTGCTGGTCGGGGCGGATCGTTGGTGCGCCAGCCGCGCTTCCGGCCAGGCCGATGACCGCGGCTTGGTCCCGATTTCCGAGGCCCAGGATGCGCCGATCATCATCGCCGGCTTCGGCCGCTACGGGCAGATCGTCGGCCGGTTGCTGTTCGCCAATGGTCTGCGTGCCACGGTGCTGGAGCACTCGGCCGAGCAGGTCGAGAGCCTGCGCAAATGGGGCTGGCGCGTCTACTACGGCGACGCCACGCGGCTGGACCTGCTGCGCGTGGCCGGTGCCGGCAGCGCCAAGGTGCTGGTGGTGGCGATCGACGACATCGAGCAAAGCCTGGCGGTAGTCGACCTCGCGCAAGCCCATTTCCCGAACCTCACGCTGGTCGTGCGGGCGCGCAATGCGCAGCATTGGTACGACCTGAACAAACGCGGCGTCACGCACATCGAGCGCGAGACCTTCGACTCGGCATTGATGTCGGGTCGCAGCGTGCTGGAGACGCTGGGTTTCGAGCCTCATCACGCCCGCACACTGGCGCTGAGATTCCGCCGCCACAGCATCGAGCAGTTGTATGCACTGGCGCCGCACCGCGGCGACCAGGCCCGGTTGATGGCAATGGCCAAGGCCGGTCGTCAACAGCTGGAAGAGATGTTTGCGCAAGACCGGGCGCAGCGCACCGACCACCCGGGCGGCAAAGGCTGGCACGCGGAGGACGACGCCGAAACGACAACGCCGCGCTGAGCGCGGCGTTGCGGGCGGAGCCTTCTCTGGACAGCGTCAGTTCGAGTTGATCGGTTCAGGCGTCGGCTGCGGCAACGGAGCCGGCGTCGGGGCGGGCACCGGCAAAGGCGGCTGCGGCGACGTGTCGGACAGCGGTTGTGGGCTCGGCGTCGGGGTTGGGGTCGGCACCGGTGTCGGCATCGGCGTGGGAGTCGGTTCTGGCAGCGGCGCACGCATGCCCGTATCCGCTGGCGGAACAGCTGGCGCTCGCGGTGCCACAGCGGCCGGGGTGGGCCGCGGCGCGGGGGCCGGCTTCGCTGTCTCGGCACGCGGTGTCACGGCCGGGGCCGGCTCAGGGGGCGGAGCGACTGCGGGCGCAGTCTCTACGGTGGGCGCCGTCGTTGTCGCCGCCTCAGGGGCAGTGGCTGCCGGCGGCGCTTCATTGATGACGGCCTCGCTCGCCTGGCCTTGCGCCAAGGTGGTGTCGTGGTCGTTGTGCTTGAACTGATAGTTCATGCCCACGATCAACGCCGCCACGGCGACACCAATCACGACGGCCGGAAGGATCCGTTTGCCGGTGGATTGAGCTTCCCACTGGTGAGCGGCTGTGGAAGTGGCACCGTTCGTCGCCGAAGGCGGTTGCCACAGCGACGCTTCTACCGAAGCGTCCACATCCGGCGTAGTGGGGGGAAAGCGGTTCGAGGGGTAGGTGGTCTTTTCCATGGCCTTCAGCTTGCCGCGACCGCCGTCAGCGCGCCATGAGACATCCGCCGCACTGTTTGTGGGCCTGCTCCTACAAAACCTGTGTGCAGATGTGAGCTGCGTGAGCAGAACCCGCCGACCACTGGTGCGGGCCGCCGCACAAGGCGGGCCGCATCCCTGCACCTAACGCAGCGCGTCGTAGACCAGCTTGCTGCCAGTGAGTGCCATGCCGATGTGGAACAGACGGTAGAACCAGGTCGAGTCGATCCGCTTCACGACCTTCAAGCCCAGCCATACGCCGATCGGCGCGAACGGTGCCAGCGCCAGTGATGTCGTCAGGTTGCGCAGGTCGATCAATCCGAGCCAGGCGTAGGGCACCCACTTGCTGGCGTTGATCGCTGCAAAGATGACGGCCATCGTCGCGGTGAACGTCACCGGCGGCAGCTTCAACGGCAGCAGGTAGAAGCTGACCGGCGGCCCGCCTGCATGCGCCACGAAGCTGGTGAAGCCCGAGGTCGCCCCCAGCAGCCAACCCAGCCAGCGGGGCGGCGGCGGGGCATTGGCCCGCGGCGGAAAGGCCAACCGAATGACCAGGAAAACCAGCGTGACCACCCCAACGATGCCGGCCACCGTCTTGGCCGACAGCACGCCGAACAGCAGTGTGCCGATGAGGGTGCCGACCAGGCCGGCTGGCAGCAGCAGCCGCACCAGGGCCTTGTCGCGCTCCCGAATGAGCGCGGCCAAGCCCATCGCGTCCATGATCGCCAGCAGCGGCAGCATGATCGCCGCGGCCTGCGGCACGGGCACGGCGAGCGCCATCAACGGCACCGCCAGCGCACCGAAGCCGGCACCGAAGCCGCTCTTGGACAGGCCCATCAGCACCACCGCTGGCACGGCGGCGGCATAGAACCAGGGGTCGGTGATCACCGCACCGGTGCGGCGTGCACCTCGGCCTGGTTGCTGCCCGGGTTCATGCACTGCGCCAGCGAGTTGCCAGAGGTCGGGCCGAACGTCATCAGCTCGTAGATCACCCGCAGCCTTGCGTCAGGCACCTTGCCCGGCAGACAGCCTCGTGCGGAGCCGGGCCGCGTGAACAAGGCTTCGGTGGTGACGTGCATGGCGCGCTGAGGGGAAAAGACGACGAGGCGACAATTGTCGAATGTTCCAACCCTCCCAGCATGACGTGAGGCGATTCTTCTGCCAAGTCGCCGCCAAGCAGAAACAGCGCGCACCGATGGCCGCCATCGAGGTGCTGGCCAGCGGCTGGATCGACGAACACCCCGAATACGTCGGCGACCTGGCCGATGTCGACGCAGCACTCGCCGCCAACTACTCGGTCGAAGGTGGCAAGACCAATCCGTTCCTGCACTTGGCGATGCACCTGACGATCAGCGAACAGGTCTCGATCGACCAACCCAGTGGCATCCGCCAGGCAGTCGAACTGCTGGCCGCCAAACGCGACTCCCTGCACGACGCCCACCATGAGGTGATGGAGTGCCTAGGCGAGATGATCTGGGAATCCCAGCGCAGCGGCCGCCCGCCGGATGGGCTGGCGTACCTCGACCGCGTGCGGCAGCGCGCGACGCGGGACTAGGCTCGAAGAGGTACGGGCAGCGATGCCACGACCGGGATCGGCCGCAGAAAGCGTGCAAGCTTCGACAAGCTCAGCCCGAACGGAAAAGAGACACGAACGGCAGGAAACGGGGCGCGCGTAGCGCCGCCCCCTTCAAGTGGCGTGCGCGGATCCGGCTTTGCCGGTCCGCTGCGCGAGCCCCCTCGGGGGGCAGCCCGCCGGGGCGGGCGTGGGGGCTACATCCTCACCCACTGCAACTCCATCCAGTTATCGGCCCGGTGCACGACGCTGATGTTCTTGCGTGCCGCCCAAGGGATGAACTGGCGGTGCAGCGGGATGTGGTGGACCTGTTCGTTATGCCGCAGCATGGCCTTCTTGATCAAGGCCTTGCGCTTCTCGACATCGGGCTCCTTGCTGGAAGCCGCGACCAGCGCGTCGAGTTCGTCGTCCTTGAAGTTGCCGCGGTTGTATTCGCCGATGCCGCCGGCCGCACGGTTGCGGTAGATCGACGTGAAGGTGGTTTCGGCGTCGGTGATCGAGCCGCCCCAGCCCAGCATGTACATCGACACGTCGAGCTTTTCCTGCTTCGGGAAGTAGGTCGCCTTGGGCATCGTGTTGACGCGGACCTTGATCTTGATCTTGTCCCACATGCCGGCCAGCGCCACGCAGATCTTTTCGTCGTTGATGTAGCGGTCGTTCGGGCAATCCAGCGTCACTTCGAAACCATCGGCGTAGCCGGCGTCGGCCATCAGCTTGCGCGCCGCAGCCAGGTCATAGGGCAGGCGCTTTTCGATCTCGGGGTCGTTGAAATCGCCCAGCGGCGAAGGCATCACCGCGCCGGTCGGCGTGGCCTGGTTCTTCATCAGCTTGGTCTTGATCGATTCGATGTCGACCGCCTGGTACAGCGCCTTGCGCACCCGCACGTCCTTGAACGGGTTCTTGCCCTTCACGCTGCTGTAGAGCAGCTCGTCGCGGCCCTGGTCCAGCCCGATGAACAGCACGCGGTTCTCGGGCCCGTCGATGACCTGCACGCCGTCGGTGCTGCGCAGTCGATCGAGGTCGTTGGAAGGCGGGTCGAGGATGAAATCGACCTCGCCCGAGATCAGCGCGGCCACCCGCGTCGGGTCGCTCTTGATCGGGGTGTAGACCACCTCCTGCACATTGCCTTCGATCTTGCCCCAGTAGTTTGGGTTGCGCTTGAGCACCGTCTTCACGTCCGGCGCACGCGAGGCCAGCACCCACGGGCCGGTGCCGTTGGCATGCAGCACGGCGTAGGTCTCTTCCTTGTTGGTGAAGTCCTGCGGCTTGGTGACCTTGTGCTCCTCACACCAGGTCTTGCTCATGATGTAGATGGTGTTCAGGTGCTCGAGAAAGATCGGGTCGAACTGCGACAGGTTGAATTCGACCGTGTAGTCGTCGATCTTCTTCGGCTCGCCCAGTGCGTTGGCGTAGTGGGCGATCTGCGAGGTCTTTTCCTTCGCACGGTTGACCGAGAACACCACGTCATCAGCGGTGAAGTTCTGGCCTTCATGGAACTTGACGCCCTTGCGCAGCTTGAAGGTCCACTTCAGCGGGCCGTCCTGCTTCCACTCGGTGGCGAGCTGCGGCACGATCTTCAGCTGCTTGTCGCGCGCCACGAGGAATTCGTAGAACTGCCCGTTCATCGCATTGGTGAACAACTCGTTCTGCGACACCGGGTCCAGCGTCTGCACATCGCCGCGGCTGGCCCAGCGGAAGGTCTGGGCCTGGGCGGTGCCGGCAGCGCCAGCGGCCAACGCGAGCGCCAGCAGCGCCGCTACAAGGGTTCGGGGCATGGTCGGTTCTCCTCGAGCCCCTCGGAAGGCGGGGGCGACCGGCGCAGTGTAGGCAAGGCCTATGCCGGTGCAAGCAAGGGGATTTCCCGGCCGCGTGTGCGGCGCTCAAGGCCGCTCAGCCGCGCTTGGGCGCCAGTTCACCGGCCCACAGCTGTTCAAGCTGCGGAAAGCCCCAGGCCTTCGGGTCTTCGCGCGAAACGATCTTGTCGTTGGAGGCTGACAGGTCCAGCACCTGCACTGCCATCGGCATGTTCGACTTGGTCGAGAAGAAGATCTTGACCCGCGGTGCCACCAGGCTCTGCGGATTCTGCTCGACCACCACCGCCAGGCGGCCGGAGTGCAGCTTGACCAGCGAGCCGACCGGGTAGATGCCGACCCCCTTGACGAAGGCCTTGAACACGACCGGGTCGAAATGCCCTTGCCACGAGGCCATCGCGGCAATCGACGAGGACGGGTCCCAGCCGGTCTTGTAGGGCCGGTCGGATGTGACCGCGTCGTAGACATCGCATACGGCGCCCATGCGGGCGAACTGGCTGATGCGTTCCGGCGGCAGACCGCTCGGATAACCCTTGCCATCCATCCGCTCGTGGTGGTTGAGACAGACGTCGAGCGCCGATTCGGGTGCGCCGCGCCCCTCGACCAGCAACTCGTGCCCACGCAGCGGATGGGTCTTCATCAGCGTGTACTCGTCGTCGGTCAGCTTGCCGGGCTTGTTCAGCACATCCAGCGGCATCGCGGCCTTGCCCAGGTCGTGCATCAGCCCGGCCAGCCCGACCTCGCGGCAGGCCTGGGCAGACAGCCCGAGTTCGCGCCCCAGCGTGATCATCAGCGCGCACACGGCCACCGAATGCAGGTAGGTGTAGTCGTCCTGGGTCTTCAACCGGGCCAGGCTGACCAGCGCCGACGGGTTGCGGAACACCGAATCGGCGATGTCGTTGACCAGCGGCAGGCATTGCTCCGCGTCGGCGGCACGACCCAGCCGCGCTTCGCTGAACAGCGACTTGACCTGTGCGTGCGCCTGGCGGCACAGCGCGGCCGCCGGCTTCAGTTCTTCCTGCAGTGTTCGGCTCGGGGCCGGGGGCAAGGCCGGTGCGGCAGCGGGCCGCGCGATCGGTTGGGCCGGCAATGCTGCGGCGGCAGGCTGTGCGGGCGCTTGCGGCTGGGCTGGGCCGGCCGTGTTCTCGGGCGTTACATCCAGGCCCTTGCTAACGTCGATCCACACCCCCGCCAGGCCGCTGCCCTGCAGCTTGGCCAAGTCGGCCGGATCGCGGATGACGAAGCTGGTCTTCCAGAACGGATGATCCATCCACGGGCCGTCCAGCGCATGCAGGTGCATGCCCACGCGGACCTGATCGACGGTGATCTTCTTGAGCATGGCCGACAGCTTCCCGTGCGCGCAACAGCAACTACGCGCGCACCATCCTCTCACTTCGGACTATCGGCCACCCAGCCGTGCACTGAAGGTGCGGGCAAAAGAAAAGCCGCTGAAACAGCGGCTTGACTTGAGCGCCCCAACATCGGGCATCACCGGTAGGTTCAGCGGAACTTGGCGTGCGAGACCGTCTTCAGCTCGCCCGGCAGGCCCGACAGGAAGCTGGCGATCTGCTCGATTTCGCCTTCGCTCAGCGGCTTGGCCATCGCACCCATCGTGGCGTTGGAACGGCCCATCATGTGGTTGCCTTCGGTCCGGTAGGCGCGCAGCGACACCGTCAGGTAATCGGCGTACTGGCCTGCCAGGCGCGGGTTGGCCGGGTCGGTGGTGTTGTTGAAGTTGGTGCCGTGGCAGGTTACGCAGACCGCCATGCGCTCTTTCAGCTGGGCCGGGATCTCAGCGGCGGCGGGTGCGGCAGCGGCCGCTTCCTTGCCGTGGGCTTCGTAATAGGCCGACAGGTCAGCGATGTCCTGATCGGTCAGCGAGCCGGCGATCGCACGCATCGTCGGGTGCATGCGGTCACCCTTGCGGTAACCCTCGAGTGCAGCGGCAATGTACTTGCCGTTCTGGCTCGAGATCTTGGGCACCTTGTAGATCTGCGGGAAGCTGGCCTGGTACCCCTCGATGCCATGGCAGCCGATGCACATGGCGTTCTTCTTCTCGCCAGCCTTGGCGTCGCCCGTGACTTGCGCCTGGGCCAGGGTGGCGGTGGCGACGAGCGCCGCGAAGAGGGAAATTGCCTTGATGTTCTTCATCGCCTGAGTCGAGGTCATTCGAGCGGATCAAGGATTATAGGGGCGCGCCTATACTCTTCCGGCCCACCCCACCCTGCCCGGCGCTCACGCCATTTTTCCCATGAAATTCGAAGGCACCGACAAGTACGTCGCCACCCCGGACCTGATGCTGGCCGTCAACGCCGCGATGACGCTCAAGCGGCCGCTGCTGGTCAAGGGCGAGCCCGGCACCGGCAAGACCATGCTGGCCGAGGAAGCCGCGTCTGCGCTGGGGCTGCCGCTGCTGGAATGGCACATCAAGAGCACGACCAAGGCGCACCAGGGCCTGTATGAGTACGACGCGGTCAGTCGCCTGCGCGACAGCCAGCTGGGCGATGAGCGCGTCAAGGACATCCACAACTACATCGTCAAAGGTGTGCTGTGGCAGGCCTTCACGGCGGACCAGCCGGTGGCGCTGCTGATCGACGAGATCGACAAGGCCGACATCGAATTCCCGAACGACCTGCTGCGAGAGCTCGACCGGATGGAGTTCCACGTCTACGAGACGCGCGAGACGGTGCGGGCCAAGCACCGGCCGCTGGTCTTCATCACCTCGAACAACGAGAAGGAGCTGCCCGACGCCTTCCTGCGCCGCTGCTTCTTCCACTACATCAAGTTCCCGGACGCCGCGACGATGGGCAAGATCATCGACGTGCACTTCCCGAATCTGAAGAAGGATTTGCTGGCGGCCGCGCTGAGGAGCTTCTACGACGTGCGCAATCTGCCCGGGCTGAAAAAGAAGCCGTCGACGTCCGAACTGCTGGACTGGCTGAAGCTGCTGGTGGCCGAGGACATCCCGGTCGAGGCGCTGCGCAGCCAGGACGACAAGGTCACGCTGCCGCCCCTGGTCGGCGCGCTGTTGAAGAACGAGCAGGATGTGACGTTGTTCGAGAAGCTGGTCTTCATGCAAAGAAATAATCGTTAGCCCCCACGCCCCCTTCCGGGCACTACCTTGCAGGCCGCGCCGGGCCAGAGGCCCGGCCCCTTGCCAGGCACGAACAGTCCTCAGGACTGTTCATGTCCGGGCAAGGCCCCCCGAGGGGGCTCCGCGCAGCGGACCGGCAAAGCCGGATCCGCGCACGCCACTTGGAGTGGGCGACTCTTACAGAGCGCCCAGTGCACTGAGAAGAACGATGATCAACGTCCAACCCGTCACTTTGGAACGCGCTCCGGTTCGGCTGGTGCCATTGGCGCTGGAGCATGAAGAGGGTCTGAAGGCGGCTGCGGCCGATGGCGAGCTGTGGAACTTGCGCGTCACCTCGGTGCCGGAGCCGGCTCAAACGCGGGCCTATGTCGAACAAGCGCTGGCGCAGCGTGAAGCTGGCAACCGGCTCGCATTCGCAGTGCTCGACGCAGCCACTGGCCGGGTGCTGGGCAGTTCCAGCTATCACGACATCGTGCCGGCGATCGACAGGCTGGAGATCGGCTACACCTGGTACGCGCAGAGCGTGCAGCGCAGCGCGGTCAACACCACCGCCAAGCTGTTGCTGCTGCAGCACGCGTTCGACACGCTCGGTGCGAAGCTGGTCGGCTGGCGGACCGACAACTACAACTTCGCCTCGCAGCGCGCAATCGAGCGGCTGGGAGCGAAGAAAGATGGCGTGCTGCGCCACCACGGCGTGCGCCGCGACGGCACGGTGCGCGACACGGTGATGTACAGCTTGGCCGTCGGTGAATGGCCCGAGGTGCGCGCGCACCTCGAATGGCAGCTCAGCCGGCCACGTTGAGCGCTCGCCGGCCGGGCTACAAGCCCAGTTCTTTGAGGATCGCCTCGCGCAGCACCTGAGCCTCGGGGCAGCCCAGCCGGCGCGGGTGCGGCAGCGTGACCTCGAAGCTGGCCTGGATCGTCGCCGGGCGGGGCGACAGCACCAGCACGCGGTCGGCCATGTAGATCGCCTCGTCGACGTCGTGCGTGATCAGCAGCACCGTGTGGCGCTCTTCTTCGAGGATGCGCAGCAGCTCGTTGCGCATGCGCAGGTTCATCAGCGCGTCGAGCGCTGAGAACGGCTCGTCGAGGTACAGGATCTCGGGCTTGACGATGAAGGCCCGCGCCAGCTCGACGCGCTTCAACATGCCGCCCGACAGCTCATGCGGGTAGGCCGATTCGAAGCCTTTCAACCCGACCATCGCCGCGTAGTGATCGGCCAACGCAGCGCGCTCGCTGTGCTCCGCCCCATGGTCCTTGCCGTTGAGGCCGAACATCAGGTTCTGCTGCACCGTCAGCCACGGGAAGACCGAGCCGTGCTGCGAAATCACGATGCCTTTCGGGCTCGGGCCAGCGAGCGGCGTGCCGTCGATCAGCACCTGCCCGCTGTCCGGCCGCTCGAAGCCGGCGATGACGTTCATCAGCGTCGATTTGCCGCACCCCGACGGGCCGACAATGGCGACGAACTCGCCGTCGGCCACTGTGAAACCGACGCCGCTGATCACGGGCAGCGTGGAGCCCTTGGCCCCCGCGAAGGCCTTGTGCACGCTGTCGACGACGACCTTGTTCTTCTTACCGGACATAGCGCCACTTCACCGTTTTCAGTCGTTCGAGCAAGCGCGTGATGCCATCGAGCAGCAGCCCGATCGTGCCGATGATGATCATCGCGGCGATCACCAGGTCGTAGCGGTTGCCGGCGTTGCGCGAGTCCATGATCAGGTAGCCCAGGCCGGAACGCAGCGCGATCATCTCGGCCGCCACAACCACCAGCCAGGCCACGCCGATGCCGATGCGCATGCCAACGATGATCTCGGGCAGCACCGCCGGGATCACGACCTGGCGGAACAGCACCGCGCGCGAGACGCCGAAGTTGGCCGCCGCGCGCAGGTAGCGCCTGTCGATCGTGTGCACGCCCGAGGTCGTCTGCACGATCAGCGGGAACACCGACGAGATGAAGATCAGGAAGATCGGCGAGACGTCGCCGACGCCGAACCACAGGATCGCGAGCGGGATCCAGGCGATCGGCGAGATCGGCCGCAGCATCTGGAAGATTGGGTTGAAGGTGCGGTAGGCCCCACCGACCCAACCCATCCACAGCCCGAGCGGAATGCCCACCAGCACCGCCAGCCCGAAGCCCATGCCGACCCGGTACAGCGAGGCGCTGATGTGTTCCCACAGCGTGCCGTCTTCGGCCAGCTCCAGCGCACCGGTCACCACCGCCCAGGGCGTCGGGAAGATCGCGCTCTCGGTCTTCACCACCACCGCCCACCAGACGGTGATCACCACGCCCAGCACCGCCAGCGGTGGCAAGACTTTGCCCAGCCGCTCGCGCAGCCAAGCCCCGTTGCTTGCAGATGCGCTCAACCCGCGCTCCTTCTCGTTCGCCGATTCATCTTGTCATCCACGCGCTGTCCAGCGCTTCCATCGCCACTGCAGCGTCTGCCAGCCGGGCGCCGGCGTTGGTGCGACCACCACGCTCATCTGTCCGCTCGCATGGGCGGTGCAGGCGAAGCCGTACGTCGAGGCCACCTCGAACGGCAGCCGAAAGCTCTGGCCCGGCATGATCAGCACTGGGCCGAACTGCTGCGGCACCTCGTCCTGGTTGCGCAGCAGCAGCGTGTCGTTCAACGCCAGCGTCAGGTCGATGCGGTCGGGCAGGATCTCGACCTTGTCGCCTGCCATGCGGCGCGCCCAGGTGCCCTTCGGGATCTCGAACAGCTCGTCGCGTGAATCGAGTGTGATCGGCGCGAATGCGGTCCAGCCCAGGCCGGCGAGCAGGGTCAGCAACAGCAGGCCCGTGGCCCACGCGAGGAAGCGACCGACCCTCACTTCGAGGCCAGCAGCAGCCTGAGGTCGTGGACGAAGTCCTTGGCCTCGTGGCCGTACGGCATCATCGCGCGCAGCCGGCCGTCACGGTCGATCAGGTAGACCGAGCTGGAATGGCTCATGCCGTAGCCACCGCCCGGGCGGGCAACTTTCTCCGCCGCCACGCCGTAGCTCTTGCGCACCGCCGCCAGCGCGTCGGGGCTGCCGGTGCCGCCAACGAAGCCGGGGTCGAACGCGCCCAGGTATTGGCGGATGCGAGTGACGTCGTCGCGCTCCGGGTCGACAGTCACGTAGACGACCTGCACGGCCGCCGCGTCAGCGCCCATCGCTTTGCGGGCCTCGGCAAGCGTCGCCAGCGTCGTCGGGCAGACCTCGGGACAGTTGGTGAAGCCGAACACCAGCAGCACCAGCTTGCCGCGGTAACGGCTGAGCTTCAACTCCGCCCCGTCTGAGCCCCGCAACGAGAACTCGGGTGCGGCCTGCGCCGGCTCGAACACGCCGGCCTTCAACGCCGGCAGGGCGCGCGCGGTGGTGCCAAGCGTCAGGGCCAGGGCCAGCAACAGGCCCGGCAGGGATCGGAACACGAAGTGCTTCATCACAGGCTGATCGGCGCGGCCTTGGCCGCCTTGGCAAAACTCTCGTCCACATACTTCTCATAGGCCACCGGCGCCTTCAGCGTGCCAGCCTCGAGCGACAGCTGCATCAGCTCGTCGAACTCGGTGCGGATCATCCGCAGGTCGCCGTAGGTCACGCGGTCGGTCGGGTTCTCCATCACGAAACGCAGGATGTTCGGGTCCTGGTTGAAGAACTTGCGGCCGGCTGCGATCGCCACCGCCTTGTCGCGGTTGCCCTGCTGCTGGTCCAGCCACTGGCCAGCACCCAGCACGTGGTTGACCAGGTCCTGCACCAGCGCGCGGTCGTCCTTGATCAGTTCTTCGCGCACCGTCAACACGCAGCAGATGTAGTTGCGCCACTCGTCGCGGGTCATGCGCAGCGGCGTCGCGTAGCCGGCTCGCTGGGCCGCGGCGCCGAAGGGTTCGCCAGTGCAGTAGGCATCGACCGCCTTGGCGTACAGGGCGGCCGGCATGTCGGGCGGCGGCATCTCGACGATCTGGATGTCCTTGGCCGTCATGCCCTCGCGCGCCAGCATCTTGCGCAGGAACAGGAAGTCGACCGCGAAGCGGCTGGGGATCGCGATGCGCTTGCCGGTCAGGTCCTTGAACTTCTTGTAGGGCGAATCGGTGCGCACCATGATGACCGCGCCCGAGCGATGGCCGAGCGAGACGATCTTGACCGGGATCTTCTTGTCGGCCAGGTCCATCACCAGCGGCGCCAGCATGTAGGCCGCCTGGATGCCGCCGGTCATCAGCGACTCCTTGATCTCGGGCCAGCCGTTGTACTTGCTGTATTCGAAGCGCGTGCCGGCGGCGCTGCTGGCGGCCCGGGCGGTGCAGGCCACAGGCAAGGTGAGGTTGCAGGTCACCGGCAGGCCCCCGACCTGCAAGGGCGAGGGCGCGGCCAACACAGGCCAAGCCGGCAAGGCGGCCGCCGCCACGGCGCCGCGCATCAGCTGGCGACGGCCGAGGCCCCGGCTCGATTCGCCGGAAAGGGACAATTCGTGGCTCATGACAGCGCTTTCACCGCAGGTGCGGATTGTGCATTCTCTCTCCCTCGCCAGCTCAGGGCTGACCTGCCGAACAGCCCGCGTCATACTGGCGGGCTCACGGTTGACCATTCCGTCACAACCCGCTCACCCGGAGCCCGCATGGCCAAGAAGAAGTTCAACATCGATGCACTGTGGAAGGTCGAACGGCTGGGTGCCCCCAGCCTCTGCCCCGATGGCGCCCAAGCCGTCTGTTCGCTGGCCCGTTACGACATGGCCGAGAACAAGGGCCAGACCTCGTTGTGGCTGCTGTCCACCCTGGGTGGCCGGCCACGGGCCTTGACGCATACCGGCGAGAAAGACGCCCAGCCGCGCTTTTCGCCCCGTGGCGACCTGATCGGCTTCGTCGCCAAGCGCGAGCAGGAAGGCCAGAAGGACGACGAACCGCAGTTCTACGTGATCCCGCCCGATGGCGGCGAAGCGCGCCGCGTCGGCCAGATCGCCACCGGCGTCGAAGCGTTCAAGTGGTTCCCCGATGGCAAGCGCGTCGCGCTGATCAGCTGGGTCCGCCCTGAGCTGAGCGGCGCCGCCGCCCAGGCCAAGGCGCACAGGGCCTACAAGGCGCGCAAGGAGACCGGCTACGCGACCAGCGAAGCCACCTACCGCTACTGGGACCACTTCATCCCGCAGGGCCGCGTGCCGCACCTGCTGGTGCTGGACCTGGCCAGCGGCAAGACCACCGACCTGTTCGAAGGCACCGCCTACGAGCTGAGCCGCGCCGACCCGGACGCCAGCGCCTTCGACATCTCGCCCGACGGCCGGCGCATCGTCTTTGCGCAAGACCCCTCGCCCACCAAGCCTGTCGACGCCCGCATGGCGCTGACCGAGCTCGACCTGCGCACCCGCCGTTTCACCGACATCGCCCGCGACCCCGAGTGGGACTTTGGCCACCCAAGCTACAGCCCCGACGGCGACCGCGTCGCCTTCACCGCCTCGCACCAGGAGCGCAAGCACACGATGCCGCGCCAGCTGGCGGTGTGCCCGCGCAGCGGTGGCCGCTGGGACGCGGTCAGCGCCGAGTGGGACCATGAGGTCAACGCCCCGCTGCACTGGGAAGAAGACGGCCAGGCGCTGCTCTTCATTGCCGAGCAGCGTGGCCGCTCGCACCTGTGGCGCTTCGACCTGGCCGACCGCCGCGCCGAGGTCATCGTGGAAGGCGGCACGCTGGCCAGCTTCGACAAGGCGGCCGGCACGCTGGTGACGCTGGGCGACACCGCCGACCACCCGGCCCGCATGACCGCCCATCTGCCGGGCGAAGAACCGCGCCGGATCGAGAACTTCAACGACAACCTGCTGAGCGGCTTTGCCTTCGGCCCGCATGAAGAGCGCTGGGTCACCGGGGCGCTGGGCGACAAGGTGCAGGTGTGGCTCTACTACCCGCCGGGCTTCGACAAGAAGAAAAAGTACCCGGTGCTGCACACCATCCACGGCGGGCCGCACACCGCACCGGGCGACCACTGGCACTACCGCTGGAACTACAAGCTCTTCGCCTCGCTGGGCTATGTGGTGGTCAACGTCAACTACCACGGCTCGTCGAGCTTCGGCCACGCCTTCCTCGACAGCATCACCCACCGCTGGGGCGAGCTGGAGCAGCAGGACATCGAGGCCGCGACCGACTGGGTGCTGAAGCAACCCTGGGCCGACCGCAAGCGCGTGTTCGCCAGCGGCGGCAGCTACGGCGGCTTCATGGTCGCTTGGATGAACGGCCACGTGAAGCCGGGCCGCTACGCCGCCTACATCTGCCATGCCGGCTGCTACGACTGGACGGCGATGTTCGCCGACGACGCCTACTCGTGGCATGCCAAGGAGCTGGGCGCCTGGTACTGGGACGACCTGGCCAAGGTCAACTCACAAAGCCCGCACGCCTTTGCCGCGGCGATGAAGACGCCGACACTGGTGATTCACGGCGCGCTCGACTACCGCGTGCCCGACCAGCAGGGCCTGGCCTACTACAACACGCTGAAGGCGCGTGGCGTCGAGGCGCGGCTGCTGTGGTTCCCCGACGAGAACCACTGGATCCTGAAGCCGCGCAATTCCAAGCTCTGGCACGAAGAGTTCTTCGGCTGGCTGGCCGCGCACGACCCGGGGCCGAAGAAGGCCTGACCGGCGAGCCCTGGCCAGCCAACACCGGGCTTCAACCGGTGTGGTTGCGAAGCTGGGACGCGGCCTCGCCAGCGGTCTCGTAGATGTGCGGCGCGAGCTTGCGCCGGCCCAAGGCCTCGCCGAGCTTGGCGCGCATGAACGAGCTGGTGGTGAAGCGTGTGACGCCGAGGTAGTAGCGTTCGACGACGTCGCGCACCATCTCGGCATAGTCGTCCTCGACATCGCGGGCCAGCTCGAAGCCTTCGTAGTTGACGATGACGTACACCTTGTGCCCCTGCGGCTCGCAGATGTCGCGCACCTTCTGCCGGATGGCCGCGATGGTCTCGGCGGTCCTGACCTCGAACTTCTCGAAGTTCAGGAACAGGATGTTCTGCGCTTCGTCGTAGCTGAAGCGGCCGGCGAAGGGCAGGCGCAGCATGTCTTCGCGCAAGCCCATCGGCTCGTCGTGGAAGAGGCGCAGGTCCATGGTCCGAAGCCCGCGCACGATCGGCTGGAAGGCCATGCGGTCGAGGATGTCGCGCTGCAGGTTGATGCCCGGCGCGATCTCGGTCAGCAGCATGCCTTCGTGCGTCAGTTCGAACACGCAGCGCTCGGTGATGTAGAGCACCGTTTGCCCGCGCTGCACCGCATAGGCGCCCGAGAAAGTGCGGTGTTCCACCTCGTCGACGAATTTCGGCATCGTGCCGTCGAGCCCGATCTGCAGCTGGCCACCGGCGATCGTCAGCTGCTGCTCGCCGGCCGAGAAGGTGCCGACGAAGACCACCTTCTTCGCGTTCTGGCTGATGTTGATGAAGCCGCCGGCGCCAGCCAGCCGCGGCCCGAACTTCGAGACATTCAGGTTGCCTTGCCGGTCGGCCTGGGCCAGGCCGAGGAAGGCGATGTCGAGCCCGCCACCGTCGTAGAAATCGAACTGGTAAGGCTGGTCGATGACGGACTGCGGGTTGACCGCCGCGCCGAAGTTCAGCCCACCGGCGGGGATGCCGCCGATCACGCCGGGCTCGGCGGTCAGCGTCATCAGATCCAGCACCTTTTCTTCGTTGGCGACGCTGGCCACGCCTTCGGGCATGCCGATGCCCAGGTTGACGACGCTGTTCGGCCGCAGCTCCATGGCGGCGCGGCGCGCGATGACCTTGCGCGCGTTCATGGCCATCGGCGTGATCGAGCCGGCCGGCACCCGCATCTCGCCCGCATAGGCCGCGCTGTAGGCGGTGGCAAAGGTCTGGTAGTGGTTGTCGGGTTCGGCGACGACGATGCAGTCGACCAGGATGCCGGGGATCTTGACCTGCCGCGGATTCAGCGCGTGGCGGTCGGCGATGCGCTCGACCTGCACGATCACCAGCCCGCCCGAGTTGCGCGCAGCCATCGCGATCGACAGCACCTCCAGCGTCAGCGCCTCGCGCTCCATCGTGATGTTGCCGTCAGGGTCGGCGGTGGTGCCGCGCACGATCGCGACATTGATCGGAAAGGCCTTGTAGAACAGGTACTCCTGGCCGCCTATCGTCATCAGCTCGACCACGTCGCAGGTGGTGCACTCGTTGAGCCTGCCACCGCCGAAGCGTGGGTCGACGAAGGTGCCCAGGCCGACGCGGCTCAGGTGGCCGGGCTTGCCGGCCGCGATGTCGCGGAACAGGTGCGTGATAACACCTTGCGGCAGGTTGTAGGCCTCGATCTGGTTGCCCACCGCCAGCTGTTGCAGCTTGGGCACCAGCCCCCAGTGGCCGCCGATCACGCGCTTGACCAGCCCGGCGTGGGCCAGGCGGTTCAGGCCGCGCTGCTTGCCGTCGCCCTGGCCGGCGGCATAGACCAGCGTCAGGTTGCGCGGCTTTCCGACGTTAGGCATTTCATCTTCGCGGGCCAGGAACAGGTCCTCCAGCGCGATGGCCACCTGCTCGGCAAAGCCGATGCCGACGAAGCCGCCGGTGGCAACGGTGTCGCCATCGCGGATCAGCCGCACGGCTTCGCGCGCCGACACCACCTTGCCCTGGCCGCGCAGCTGGACGGCAGACACCACCGGCGGTCTGGCCGCGCCCGGCATCGTCAGTGCGGTCACAGGATTCCCCTCTGCAGAGCTTGCTGCGAACGTCAGACGATGCCGAACAGGTAGTAGGCGGCGATGACGACGAACACCGCCATCGTCTTGATGCAGGTCACCGCGAAGATGTCCTTGTAGGACGTCTTGTGGGTCAACCCGGTCACCGTCAGCAAGGTGATGACGGCGCCGTTGTGCGGCAGCGTGTCCATGCCACCGCTGGCCATCGAGGCCACGCGGTGCAGCACGTCGAGCGGAATGCCGGCCGCCTGCGCGCCGGCGATGAACTGGTCGGCCATCGCCGCGAGCGCGATGCTCATGCCACCCGACGCCGAGCCGGTAATGCCGGCCAGCGTGGTCACGCTGATCGCCTCGTTCACCAGCGGGTTCGGAATGGCCTTCAGGGCGCCCTGGATCACCAGGAAGCCCGGCAGCGCCGCGATCACCGCGCCGAAGCCGTATTCGGACGCCGTGTTCAGCGAAGCCAGCAGCGCACCGGACACCGCAGCCTTGCTGCCCTCGGCGAACTTGGTGGCCACCGGCCTGAAGGCGAAGGCCAGCACCGTCACGATACCCAGCAGCAACGCGCCTTCGACAGCCCAGATGGCCTGCAGGCTGCTGACCTGCGTGACCACCGGGTGCGCCATGGCCAGCTGCACCTCGTAGGTCTTGCCATAGAAGGCCGGGATCGCGCTGACCAGCAGCAGGTTCGCCACGCCGACCACCAGCAGCGGCAGCAGCGCGATCAGCGCGTTCGGCAGCGCTTCGGCGGCCACTGGCGCCGGCTCGTTGGTGTGGCCTTCGCCATAACCTTCATTCGACGCGGCTGCCGCGCGGCGCCGCCATTCGAGGTAGCTCAGGCCGGCGATCAGGATGAAGACCGAGCCGACCACGCCCAGCCAGGGCGCGGCCCAGGTGGTGGTCTTGAAGAAGGTGGTCGGGATGATGTTCTGGATCTGCGGGCTGCCGGGCAGCGAGTCCATCGTGAAGGTGAAGGCGCCCAGCGCGATCGTGCCGGGGATCAATCGCTTCGGGATGTTGCTCGCCTTGAACATCTCGGCGGCGAACGGATAGACCGCGAACACCACCACGAACAGCGACACGCCGCCATAGGTCAGCACCGCGCAGACCAGCACGATGGACAGCATCGCGCGCTGCCGCCCGACCACGCCGATCACCGCCGCGACGATGGCTTTCGAGAAGCCCGACAGCTCGACCACCTTGCCGAAGATCGCGCCGAGCAGGAAGACCGGGAAGTACAACTTGACGAAGCCGACCATCTTCTCCATGAACACGCCGGAGAACATCGCCGGCACGGCCGCCGGGTCGGTGACCAGCACCGCCAGCAACGCGCAAACGGGAGCAAACAGGATGACGCTGTAGCCGCGGTAGGCGACGAACATCAACAGCGCCAGCGCTGCAACGGCAACGAGAAAACTCATGGGGGGCACTCCTGGGAAGGCAGGAACACCGCACAGAGCGTGCCGACATCAGCCGAGCGATCCGCAATCAAGGGAAAACCCCGCTCGGCGACGTGGCTTGGAACGGATCCGGACCAGGTTGCAGCCCTGCGCGGGGGCTGCCAACGCCTTCAGGCGGGTGCGGCCGGCGGCCACGGGCGGGTGCGGCGGCTTGGCACTGTCTGGCGCGTCAGGCAGTTGTCTGCCGTGTCAGGCAGTTGTCCGGGATTCGTACGGTGCTTTGGAGCCTGTTGAAACAGGCCTTGTCAACGCCGCACCGGCGGCTCGGCGTCGGCCGTGTCGCGGCTGCCCAGCCCCAGGTAGGCGATCTTCTCGTAGAACGTGGCGCGCGAAATACCCAGCAGCTGCGCCGCGTTCGACTTGTTGCCGCGGGCGGCCACCAGCGCGGCCTGGATTGCCGCGCGCTCGGCGTCCGCCACCGCCTGGGCCAGCGACAGCGCCGCGCCGGCAACCGGCCCGCTCGGGCTGCTCAGCGTCGGCAGCACCTGCTGGAAATCGGCGGCTTCGAGCCGGCGCGAGTCGCTCAGCATCACTGCCTTCTCGATCACGTTACGCAGCTCACGGATGTTGCCGGGCCAGAGGTAGGTGCCCAGCACCGACAGGGCCTCTTCGGTCAGTTCGCGCTGCGGCAGGCCGGTGCGCTCGGCGATCTGCGCCAGGATCAGTTCGGACAGCGCCTCCAGGTCCTGCAGCCGCGAGCGCAGCGGCGGCAGGGTGATGGACAGCACGTTCAGCCGGTAGTACAGATCGGCGCGGAACTTGCCGGCACGCACCTGTTCTTCCAGGTCGAGGCTGGTGGCGGTGATCACACGCACGTCGACTCGCAGCACCCGGTTCGAGCCCAGCGGTTCCACTTCCTGCTCCTGCAGCACACGCAGCAGCTTGGCCTGCACGTTCAGCGGCATGTCGCCGACCTCGTCGAGGAACAGCGTGCCGCCATCGGCCAGCTTGAACTTGCCATCGCGGCCACGGCGGTCGGCGCCAGTGTAGGCGCCGGGCGCGGCGCCGAAGAATTCCGCCTCCATCAGCGCTTCGGGAACGGCCGCGACGTTCAGCGCCACGAAGGGCTTCAGGCTGCGCGGCGAGGCGGCATGGATGGCATGCGCCAGCAGTTCCTTGCCGGTGCCGGTCTCGCCCTGCAGCAGCACCGTGGCCTCGAACTGCGCGGCCCGCCGCGCCTGGCGCTTGAGCTCGACGCAGGCCGGGCTGGAGCCGCAGACGCTGGCAAAGGTGTAGCGCGCCTTGCGGCCTTCGGCGACGCGGCGCTGTGCACTTTCGAGTTCGCTTTGCAGCTGTTCGAACTTGGCAACCAGCGGCTTCAGGTACTGCACACGGTCGTACAGCACGAAGCCGACCGCGCCGATGATGCGGCCCTCTTCGTCGCTCACCGGCATGCGCGTGACGACGAACTGCTCGGCGCCGAATTCCAGGATGTCCAGCAGGATCGGCTCGCCGGTCTGCACGACCTGGCGCATCAGGCTGTTCGGGATGATGTCCTCGACCTCGCGGCCCAGCGCCTCTTCAGCCGAAGCCAGGCCGAGCTTCTTTGCATACTTCTCATTGAGCCAGACCACCTGGGCCTGCGCGTCGATCGCAATGGCGCCTTCGCACAGCGATTCCAGCCGGGTGAACAGGGTCTGCATCGCCACGCCACGAACCTCGTCGGCGCTCTTGAACATGCGGTCACGCAACTTCATGGACTTGTCTCCGATCACCGTTCGAACGCGGTGACTTTGTCTTGCTTCAGTCTCTGGATATTAGGTCGATTCGAGCAGCGCCGGCTCCTGCGTGAAGGCGCCTGAGGCTGCCGAATGGGAGCGCGCCGCTGCCCGTCGCGCTGCTCAATGGCAGGGCGGATACCCGTGTGAGCACAGGTTTGTCTCCTGTCGTTGTTTGTTGTGCTTGACGGGTCACACATCAGCGCGAACCCAGGGGCACCTGTTTCAGTGCCCTGCTGTGACAAAGCACGGCACGTGCCATGCGCGCGCAGCCGGCCATTCAGCGCGGCCGCCGTTGGGGGCCACCGCGGCACCACAGCCGGCAGGTGTCTGAAAAGCCGGACGCGCTTCCGGAATCCCTGACGTTCGGGGCCGAGGTCCGCATGACGGCTCAGATGCACTGTCCGGAATGCCTGCCGCGCATAATCCGGCGGCAAGGGGAGACGATGGGCAATTGGAAGGTGCAGTCTCGCTTGACCGTGCTACTGCTGGCAACGGTCGCACTTGTCGGCTTGGGTGGTACCTGGCTGCTGG
>Ga0307516_10000677_pt1 | contig 46191 bp, 45 predicted proteins | sample 19_EM_MG_FD_203310 | JGI IMG/M metagenome (GOLD analysis project Ga0307516, IMG submission 203310) | Populus trichocarpa ectomycorrhiza microbial communities from riparian zone in the Pacific Northwest, United States - 19_EM | ecosystem: Host-associated > Plants > Roots > Unclassified | place... | reverse complement strand
GCGGGCAACCGCTGGTTCACGTTCGCGCACCGCGGCGATGTGCGCGCGTCATGGCCCCGTTTTCAGGCCACGGCGCTGATCGGCGCGCTGTTGGGCATGGCGGTGGTGGCGCTCGCGGTGCGGCTCGGCCTGCACTACGTGCTGGCGCAGATGCTCGCCACCGCCCTGAGCCTGGTGCTGACCTTCGGCATCAACCGGGTCTGGACTTTCCGCTGAGGGTGTGGCGCGTCAGCGCATCACCGCCGGCGCCGCGCCGGTCTGCCAGACACGCCCGAGCGTGACCTTGGCCGCCGCCAGGTCTTGCAAGAAGTCGCCGCTGCCGAGGTAAGCCAGTTCGCGCACGCGCGCTGCCGCGATCGCGTCGGGCGGGTCGCCCGCAGCGGTCTCGCCGGGGTGGCAGAACACGAGGCCGCCTTCGCGCGGCAGCGCCGCAAGCCAGGCCTGCATCAATGCGCGGTAGTTCGGGTCGACAAAATCGTAGGCGCCCAGCAGCGCCGGGTTGTGCAGCATCACGCGCTGCCCGAGTTCGCGCGCGAGCGCGCGGCCGCCGGTGTTTTCGATCAGCCAGCGTTTGATGCCCGAGCCCGGGCCGAGCACACGCCCGGTGTTGCGCAGCGCAGGCAGCGGCTGCACGTGCTCGACCATGTCGAGAATGATGCCGCGCAGCACCGGCAGGTGGTGCACATGCTGGTGGCCGTCGATGAACCGCGGGGCCACGCTGGTGGCCTCGCGAAAGGCCGCGAGCTGCGCGTGCACCTCGCTGCGCAACTCGGCGCGCGGCAGCAGCCCGAGGTGGGCGCGGGCGATCAACACCGGCAGCGCTGGCAGGCGCGGCCACAGCCGCGCGAGCCGCGGGCTCAGCGGCCGGCCTTCGGTGAGGTTGATGTGCAGGCCGACGTCCACCGAGGTTGGCAGCCTGTCGAGCAGCGGCGCGCTTGCTTCCCAGTGCGGCGAATTGGTGATGCACGAGACGGCGGTGAGGCGACGTGCGAGCGCCAGCCGGGCGATGCCGGCCGAGATGCCGGGCGCCAGGCCGAAGTCGTCGGCACACAGGCCGAGCGTGCGCCGCGGAGATGCGTCGGGCGGCGTCATGCGTGTGGTTCGCGCGGCGCCGTGATCGCGCCGCGCCCGGCCTCGAGGCCGACCACGTAGACCGGGCGCTGTTTGACCTCGTCGAAGATGCGGCCCACGTATTCGCCGAGGATGCCGATCGAGAGCAGCTGCACGCCGCTGAAAAACGCCATGCCGGTGACGAGCGTGGCCCAGCCGGGCACGTCGTTGCCGTAGATGAAGTACTCGATCACGATCCAGGCGCCGAACGCGAGCGACAACAGCGCGATCACCACGCCGAGCGCGCTCCACAGACGCAGCGGTGCGTTGGTGAACGCCGTGACGCCGGTGAAGGCCAGGCGCGCCAGCCGGCGCATCGAAAACGTGGTGGTGCCGGCGTGGCGCTCGTTCGGCACGTAAGGAATGATCACGTTGTTGAAGCCGACCCAGGCGTACAGGCCTTTCATGAAACGGTTGCGTTCGGGCAGCGACTTGAGCGCGTCGACGACGCGCCGGTCCATCAGCCGGAAGTCACCGGCATCAACCGGGATCTGCACCGCCGCGTCGCGGTTGACGAGCGCGTAGAAGAGCGCAGTGCCGAGCCGCTTGGCCAGGCTCTCGTCGGCCCGCGAAGCACGCGCGGCGCACACCATGTCGGCGCCGCCGATCCACGCGGTGAGCATCTCGGGCAGAAGCGACGCGGGGTGCTGCAGGTCGGCATCCATCAGCAGCACGACCTCGCCGGCAGCACGGTCGATGCCCGCGGTGAGTGCCGCTTCCTTGCCGAAGTTGCGCGACAGGCGAACGTAGCGAACGCCCGGGCGCACGAGCCAGGGCGCCATCGTGGCCGGCGTGGCATCGCGGCTGCCGTCGTCGACGACCAGCACCTCCCAGTGATCGGTCAGCGCCGCGAGCTGCGCCGTCAGCCCGGTGAGCATGAGTTCGAGGTTGGCCGCTTCGTTGAAGGCGGGCACCACGCAGCTGATAGCAGGGCGCGGGTTGCGGGGAGCTTCGGTCATGGGTGCGGTGGGGCCGGAGGGATCGACTTTACGCTGCGCGGCGCGCGCCGAAGTGCGAAGTTCGAGGTCATGCCGCAGCGAACAAGGCCCGGAACGCGGGCTCGCCCTTGGGCGTGAAGCTGACGACCCGCGAGCCCTTCGCACGACGCGCCCAGCCAAGCTCGAAAAGGCGCTCAAGCAGCGCCGTGCCCAACGCACCGCCCAGATGGTGGCGGCGCTCGCCCCAGTCGAGGCAGGGCCGGCAAAACGCGCGGCGTTGGGCGGCAGCGGCGCCGGTGTCGATGCCGAGTTCGGCGAACCAGGCGGCGCCAGCGCTGGTGAGCGCTAGGCCGTCGGTGCCCGACTTGAAAACGCGGCGCGCCAGCAGCGCTTCGAACGCGAGCACGCCCAGCTCGCCGGCCAGGTGGTCGTAGCAGACCCGCGCCTTGCGCAGCGCCGGCTCGCGCGGGCTCGAACGCAGGCGCACGGCACCGGTTCGGAAGGCCACCCCCATCAGCGACTCGAGCAGCTGGGCCACGTCGCGATCGGCGAGGCGGAAGTAGCGGTGCCGCCCCTGGTGCTCGACGCTGATCAGCCCGGCGCCCCGCAGCTTGGCCAGGTGGGCGCTGATGGTCTGCTTGGTGACGCCGGCGATGCCTGCCAGCTCGGTGGCGGTGAGTGCGCGGTCGGCCATCAGCGCGGTGAGCACGTCGGCGCGTGCGTGGTCGCCGATCAGCGCGGCGATGCGCACGATGCTGGGTCCGTCTTTCATGGTTCGATCTTAGACGAACCATCGGCGGGCGTCGCGGGGCTATCGTGGGCGTCACTCGTTTGTGTCAATCACCCCGTGGAGACCCCCATGACGATCACCTGTTTCATCCGCTACCGGATCGACCCCTTCCAGCGCGACGCCTTCAAGCAGTACGCGGAAAACTGGGGCCGCATCATTCCACGCTGCGGCGGCCACCTGGTGGGTTACTTCCTGCCGCACGAAGGCACGAACGACGTGGCCTGGGGCCTGATCGCGTTCGAGTCGCTGGCCGCCTATGAAAACTACCGTGCCCGCTTGAAGACCGACGCCGAAGGGCGCGCGAACTTCGCCTTCGCGCAGGCCGGGCGGTTCATCCAGAGCGAGGAGCGCAGCTTCGTCGAGGTGGTGGAAGGCACCTTCGGCATCGCGCCGCGAACGACCGGTGTGTCCACGTGATCGCGGTGATCTTCGAGCTGCAGCCCGCCGAGGGCCGGCGCGAGGCCTACCTCGGCGCGGCGGCGGCCTTGCGGCACCACCTCGATGCGATCGACGGGTTCATCTCGATCGAACGTTTCGAAAGCCTGAGCCAACCCGGCAAGCTGCTGTCGCTCTCGTTCTGGCGCGATGAAGAAGCCGTGAAACACTGGCGTACGCTCGACGAGCACCGCCACATGCAAAGCGCCGGGCGTGACCACATCTTTGCCGACTACCGGCTGCGCGTGGCCGCGGTGCTGCGCGACTACGGGCTGCACGAGCGGGCACAGGCGCCGGATGACTCGAAGGCGCTGCACGGCTGAGGCGGCAGCGACCGCACCCAGTCCGATCGCTTGCAGGCGATCGGTCGTTCGCCAGGCGAAGAACAGTGCGCAGGCACTGTCCTTCGTCCGGGCTCACCCCTGATACCAGACCACCGGTTTGTGCGCCGACGACCAGCGCTCGAACATCGACCCATAGGCCTCTTCGATGCGGTTGCGCTTGACCTTGAAGGTCGGAGTGATGAAGCCGTTTTCCACGGTCCAGGGGTTGCTCACGACGACGATGCAGTCGAGCTGCTCGTGCGGGTCGAGCCTTGCGTTGACCGCGTCGAGGTGGGCCGACAGCGAAACCTCCATCGCCTGGCGCTGCGTGGCGTCGCCGGCGCGCTGCGCCGCTTCGGCGTTGAGCATCACGATGCCCAGCGGCTGGCCGAGGTTGGCGCCCGTGACCACACAGGCTTCGACGGCGCCGTTCATCACGAGCTTGTCTTCGATCGGCGCCGGCGACACGTACTTTCCCTTGCTGGTCTTGAACAGGTCTTTCACGCGGCCGGTGATCACGAGGTTGCCCTCGGCGTCGAGCTTGCCCTTGTCGCCGGTGTGCAGCCAGCCGTCGGCGGTGAAGGCGTCGCGCGTGAGTTCGGGTTCCTTGTAGTACCCGAGCATCACGCCGAAGCTCGTCATCTGGATCTCGCCGGTCTGCGGGTCGATGCGGCTTTGCACGCCGTCGTAGGCCGGCCCGACGGTGCCGGGCCGCTGCACGCCGGGCAGCGTGGCGTGCGAGACGCCGCAGTTCTCGGTCATGCCGTAGACCTCGATGATCGGCAGGCCGAGGTCTTCGTACCAGGCCAGCAGCTCGGGCGGCATGGGCGCTGCGCCGCCGGCGGCGAACTCGCAGTCTTGCAGGCCGAGCGCGGTGAGGATCTTCTTGCGCACGATGCCGCGGATGATCGGAATCTTCAGCAGCCGCTTCAGCTTTTCGGGTGGCATCTTCGCGCTCACGCCTTGCTGGAACTTGACCCACAAGCGCGGCACCGAAAACAGCACCGTGGGGTGGGCGCGCTGCAGATCCTTGGTGAAGGTCTCGAGGCTCTCGGCGAAAAATACGTGCAGGCTCGTCGCCAGCACGCCGTGTTCGACCAGCGTGCGCTCGGCCACGTGGGCCAGCGGCAGGTAGCTGAGGATGCGCGCCTGGCGGTTGATCGGCACACGCTTGAGCGCCGCTTCGATCGACCAGGCGAAGGTCGCGAAGCTGTGCATCACGCCCTTGGGCATGCCGGTCGTGCCCGAGGTGTACATGATGGTCGCGAGTTCGCTGCCGTCACGCACCGGGTTGCCGGCCAGCGGCGGCGTGGCTTTGACGATGCTTTCCCACGAGGTGTAGGGGTTCGGCGGCGACAGCGGCGTGCTGATGCAGGGCAGGCCGGCCGGGATGCCGGGTTTCATCGCTTCCCAGCCGTCGAGCTTGCCGACGAAGAGCAGCTTCGACTCGCTGTGCACGAGGATCTGGCGGATCGTGTCGGCGGCCAGCGTGGGGTACAGCGGCACCGAGACATGGCCCGCCATCCAGATCGCGAAGTCGCACATCAGCCAGTGCGCGCAGTTCTTCGACAGGATCGCGATGCGCGAGCCGGGCTCGAAACCCAGGCTCTTCAAGTGTGCCGCCATGCGGCGGGTTTCGTCCATCACCTGGGCCCAGGTGTAGTCGCGCACAGCGCCGCCGCCGAGCGGCTGCGTCAACAGGGTCTGGTTCGGGGCGGTCCTCTCCCAGTGGTACAGGCGCTGCAGGGCGAGCGCATCGGCAGAGACGGGGTTGGCGGTCGGCATCGGGCGGGTCCTCGGGCAGGAGCGGCGTCTGAAGCGCGCCGCCTTCGAACGGCACGGTAGGGCATCGCGCCGGGCTCGCCAAGGGTGGGACTACCCGGCCCGGCTCGCGCCGGCGTGGCCTACTGCGCGTTGACCGGTGACTTCGGGTCGAGCAGCAGCGCCATCAGGTCGCGGATCTGCGCCGGGGAGAGCACGCCCTGGTGACCGAAGCGTGGCATGCCGGAGCAGGCGTTGGTGGCCTTGCTGTTCCACAGCTTGCCCCAGGTGTACTTGATAACCGCGCTCGACGCCGGGTCGGCCACGTCCGCGACGCCGCGCATCTTGCCGTACTGAACCAGGCTCGGGCCGATCGTGCCGAACGAGATCTCGGCCTTCGAGATGCGGTGGCAGTTGTAGCAATTGCCGCCGCTGGGCGCGCCGGCCGCGTCGGACCAGGTCATGCCGCGGCCGTTCTGCGCGAGCTTTTCGCCTTCACGCCAATCACCCACATACACGCCGTCGGCCGGCCACTGGATCGTGGCGAGCTGCGCCGCTTCGATGCGGGTCGCCACCGCGTCGCTCGGCGGGGTTTCCTCGGAACAGACCTTCTGCGCTTCGTCCTGGTTCAGGCGTTCGACCTTGGCGATGCCCTGGTCGCGGAACGAGGCCTTGAGCGCAACTTCGGTGGCCTGCTCGAGCTGCTGCGGGCCGGGCGCCGTGCTGCAAGCCGCGAGCACGAGGGCGCAGGCGGCGAGGGTGCTGATTTTCATGGGCGTGTTCTGGGTGCGGACACAGGTCTGGCTGCCGGCCTAGCGCTTGATCGACGGCGCGATCGACGCCGCGCCTTCGCTCTTCACGCCCATGTAGACCCCCAGCGCCACCGTCACTTCAGACGCGTAGCCGGGGTAGGGAAAGCGCTGCTGGCGGAAGCAGTCGTTGAGGCGCCGCTGCATGCCCCAGAGCTCGCCGCTAGACACGCGGTAGGCCGGCCAGGCCGCAAAACCGATGCCATCGCCGGGGTTCTTCGTCAGGTTGGGCAGGTCTTGCAGGCGGATGCGTTTGCCGTCTTCGCCATGGCACGACGCGCATGAAAAGTCATACGGCCCGGCGCGGAAGAAGAACAGGCGCCGGCCGACTTCGAGCATCTTGCGTTCTTCGGCGTGGCCTTGTGGCAGCTTGAACCTCAGGCCGCGCGACTCGGCTGCCACGAACGCCACCAGCGCTTCGAGCGTGAGCTGCTCGCCGCGCCCGAACGGCGTGGCCGCGATGGCCGCGGCGTCGAAGCCCTGCAGCGTCTGCAGGCAGCTGAGCAGGCGCGACTCCAGGTCTTGCACCTTGCCGGTGTCGGCAAAAAAACGCGGCAGCTCGACGAACGCGCCTTTCGCCACGCCGGGGCCCTTGCCCAGATCGCAGGCTTCGAGCGAAGCGTTGTTCGGGCCACGCTTCTGTTTCCACAGCGCCTCGCCCTTGGCTTCCCACAACTCGGCGGGGTTGCCGTCGGCGAGCAGCGCGCGGTACTGGTTGATGCCGTCGGCCGTGCTCTTCTGGCCCAGCACGGGCAACGCGAACGCGGCGCCCAGGCCGAATGCCAAGACCGCGCGCCACGCCAGGCCGCAACTCATGCGACCACGACCTCGTCGGTGCGTTTGTCACCACGGCTGTCAGTCCAGCTGATGCTGATCTTGTCGCCGCTCTTCGCACCCTTGACGGTGAACTGCGTGAACGGGTTCTTGGCGATCGCCGTGCCCCACTGCGCCGTCATCACCGTCTTGCCGTTGAGCGCTGCCACCACCTCGGTGATGTGCCAGGCCGGCACGGTGGCGCCGGCCGCGTCCTTGCGCAGACCGGTCTCCATTTCGTGGCTCATCAGCACGCGCACGACGGCGCCGCTGCCTTGTACCTGGGCGCGGATGCGCATCGGATCGGACATGGTGTTCTTCCTTCTGTTCAGCCGCCGCAGCCGCCGAGCGTGACCTTGACTTCCTTTTGCGCGAACAGCACCTTGCCGTCGCCGGTGATCGCGACCGCGAGCACGTTCGAGGTCTGCGCCATCTTGACGCGGGTGGACACACTGGTTTCGACCGCGTCGGTGAAGTCGAACACACCTGCCAGCGTGGTCGGGTTCTTCTCGACCAGGAACGCGATGCGCTTCACGCCGGCCAGGCTGGTGCTCGCCGCGATCGGCACGACGGCGCCGTTCTCGGCGATGTCGGGGGCCGTGAAGCTGATCTCGGCACTCTCGACCGGCTTGGCCAGGCCGAGCGCCTTGATCACGTCGTCGATCTTCTTCGCCTCGAACGCGGCCTTGTTCCATGCCGCCTGGGCGCGCGCCGGCAACACGCCGGCGGCCGCCAGCAGCGCGGCCACGGCAGCGCTCCGGGCGAGCATCTCTCTTCGGGTGGACATCGGTTGTCTCCTGGCGGGCCATGCGGCCGAGCCGAGACTTTAGGGCCTATTCGTGCGAGGGCGGCGGCCGCGCTCGAACGGCCGCGCAGAACCAGGGATATCCCCGAGCCGGGGCGCCAGGTCAGCCGGATTTGCCAGGCTTGCCGCGCGCAACCGCGGCTTCGATCTGCTCTTGCACCTTGCGGGCGCCGCGCAGCACGAGGGTCGGGTCGAGGTCGGCCTGCGGCGCCACCTTGAGCGCCACTTCTTCGAGCGAATCGGTGTCGGTCATCAGCGCCCAGGCCAGCGCCGACAGCGCGCAGACGCCGCGCCGCTGGAGCTGCATCGGCAGCTCGCGGGTGGCGTTGACGAGCACGTGGAAGCGCACGCTCGCCACCGCGTGCGGCGCCAGGCCCCAGCTCTCGCACAGCGCGGCGCCGAGCGCGTCGTGGCTGACGCCGAACTCGGCGTGTTCGAGCATCAGCAATTCTTCGTCGTCGGCGGCCGCGGCCAGCATCGGCCGATAGCGCTCGGTGGCGTGGCGGAAGAGCACCGCCTTGCCACATTCTTCGAACAGGCCGGCGGAGTGCGCGGCCCACGGGTCCACGTTCAGCGCATGGCCGATGCGGCCCATCAACAGGCCGCGCACGCTCGCGCGTTCCCACATCGGCTCGAGCTCGGGCGCATGCGGGAACACGGCGCGCAGCCCCATCTCGAACGTGACCGAAGCGACCTCGCGTGTGCCCAGGTAGGTGATGGCCTGCTGCACACTGGCCACGCGCCCGCTCAACCCGTACAACGACGAGTTCACGGCCTTCAGCACCGCCGAAGCCAGGGCCATGTCGGACGAGATGAGGCCGCTGACGGCGTTCAGATTCACGTGTTCGTCGGCCAGCATCATCGACAGCTTCACCAGCGATTCGGGCTGGGCCGGGATGTCGATGTTGAGCGAACGGAGTTGTGGATCGACGGGCATGGTGATGCTGATCCTATGCCCACAGGGCCGGCGCGAAACGCCGAACAAGCCCGCTATGGCCGCGCATTTCAGTGTCGCCAATGACAAAGGGCGCCAAGCTCAGCCTGGCGCCCCTCGAATTTTTTTCTTCGGCCTTGTGCAGTGTGCGCTGCGACCTGTGCGTTTCATCTTCGCTCGGCCACTCGGGCGGCCGCCGGTTCTGCTCTTGTCTCCTCAGCCCCGTCCTGCGAGGCACCATGCCGGTGCCTGCTGCGAGAACGAGACTTTAGGCGGGCGCTGCCCCGCGTGCACTAGGGGTTTCCCGGCGACTTCGGGCCGTGGCCGCGCCCCATCAAGGCGCGGCGCCCGGCACCGACAGCACCACTTCGGTCCCCTGCCCGAGCCGGCTCGTCACCGCCACGGCGCCCCCATGCAGTTCGACGATGCGCTTGACGATGGCCAGGCCCAGCCCCTTGCCGCCCTCGCCGGTGGCGGGCGCCACGCTTTGGCGGCTTTGATAAAAGCGGTCGAACAGGTGCGGCAGATCGTCGTCCGCGATGCCCGGGCCGGTGTCGGTCACGCGCACCCTGACCCAGCCCGCATCGACCTCGGCCGCCAGCGTGATGCGGGCGCCGCCGGGGCAGAACTTGAGGGCGTTGTCGACCAGGTTGGCGATGGCGCGCTCGAACAGCTCGACATCAACGCGGGCGAACGGCGGCGCGCCGCCATGCTCGGCCACGAGTGCCACGCCCTGCTTCGCGGCACGCTCGGCGAAGCGGATGCAGATGTCGTCAAGCAGCTCGCCGGCGTCCATCGCTTCCAGGCGCAGCTTGAACTCGGGTTCATCGAGCTTGGACAGATCGCCGAGCGACTGCACCAGGCGCGCTGCGTTGCGCGTGTTGCGCAGCGCAATCTCGACCAGGCGGCGGTCTTCGCTGTGGCCGCCCGCCGGCTCGGCGGCCCAGCGGCCGTCGAGCGTTTCGAGGCAGGCCACGGTCGCCGTCAGCGGCGAGCGCAGATCGTGCGACAGGTTGCTGACGCCTTCGCGCCGGAAGTGGTCGAGCCGGCGCAGCTCGTTCCATTGGCGCAGGCACAGGTCGAGCATCATTTCGAACGCGGCCGTCAGCTGGCCGAACTCGTCGCGCGTGCGCCGGGGCAACAGGGCCTTGGCACCGTCCAGCCCGTCGTCGAGCCCGCGTTGTGTGATCAGCGACAGCGCGCCGGTCAGGCGCCGCAAAGGCCGCGTGACCGACACGATGATCAATACCGCGAGCAGCGTGGTGACCGCGATCACGGTCGCGATCAGCCACATCACCGGCCGCGCGAAGCTGCTGCGCAGCGCGGCCCAGCGGCCTTCGGGCAACTGCTGCGTGTGCAACACGAGGTAGAGGTAGCCGGCGACCGGGTCGGCCTGGCGGATCACCGGGCGGCGCACCGGCTGTACCGCGATCACGGCGTTGGCGTCCATGCGCTCGGGGTCGTCGCCCATCACGTAGGCGGCGTCTTTCTGGCCCATCGCCTGCAGCACCGGCTGGAGCGCCACCTTGAAGCCCGGTGCCAGCGGCTTGCCGCTGGACGACAGCACGGTGCCCTGGGTGTCGAGCAGGTAGAGCTGTGTGTCGGGCTCGAACAGCACCATGTTGCGCAGCCAGCCCTGAAACTCGTCGGGGCGCCGGTCGTACAGCTCGAACAGGTTGTCGTAGTTGAGGACCACACGCTCCAGGAACGCACTGCCACGCCGGTAGGCGGTTTCGTGCTCGAAGCGCTGGAAGGCGTAGACCACCGTCACGATCACCAGCAGCGCCGTGACGATGCCGGTGGCGAAGATCGTCAGCGCGAGCTTGAGGCGGACGCTCATCGGGCGCCGCTAGACCAAGTCCCGCATCTTGTAGCCGGCGCCTCGGGCGGTGAGGATCAGCTCGGGCCGCATCGGGTCGGCTTCGAGCTTGGCGCGCAAGCGGTTGATGTGGGTCGTGACGGTGTGTTCGTAGCCGTCGTGGGTGTAGCCCCAGACCGCATTAAGCAGCTGCGCGCGCGAGAACACGTGGCCGGGGTGCGACGCGAAGTGCAGCAGCAGGTCGAACTCGAGCGCGGTGAAGTCGAGTGCTTCACCGCGGTAACGCACCTGGCGCTTGGCCGGCCAGATTTCGAGCTCGCCGTTGCGGATCACGCCTGCGCCTTTCTGGCCGAGCGCCTGCGCGTTGGCTTGCGCTGCGGCCAGCAGGTCGGCCCGGCGCAGCAGCGCCTTCACGCGCGCCAGCAGCTCGGCGAGCGAGAACGGTTTGGTCAGGTAGTCGTCGGCGCCGAGCTCCAGGCCGAGCACACGGTCGAGCTCGGTGCTCTTCGCGGTCAGCATCAGGATCGGCGTGGCGCGGCCCTGCGCGCGCAGCGCCTTGCAGACTTCCAGTCCGTCCATGCGCGGCATCATCAGGTCGAGGATCAGCAGGTCGCTCGGCCGCTCGTTGAAACGTGCCAGCGCCTCGCGCCCGTCGCCCACGGCCGAGACCTCGTAACCGGCGCTGCGCAGGTTCATCACCAGCAGCTCGCGGATGTCGGTCTGGTCTTCGGCAACCAGGATGTGGGCAGGGGAGCTTGGCATGGCCGATTGTCGTGCGACGCACGCCCTCCTTACACAAATGTGATCTTGCTGTGATCTTCGGTGAGGTGGGCGCGAGGTGCGCCGATCAAAGTTCATGCACCGACACACACACCGGGAACCACCATGAACACCGCCACATCGCTCGGCCCCGCCTTCCAATCCGGCTTCACCCCGACCGTGGGCTGGGCCGAGATGGTGGAACACCGCGGCTACCTGGTGCGTTTTGCGCAACGCAAGCTGCGCGACCCGCTGCTGGCCGAAGACGTGGTGCACGACGTGTTCGAGGCCGTGCTGTCGGGCCGCGCCGTCTTCGCCGGCCGGGCCGCGCTGCGCTCCTGGCTGACGGCGGTGCTGAAGAACAAGATCGTCGACATGGTGCGGCGCAGCGTCGGCTTCGACTCGTTCGACGACACCGACGGCGAAGACAGCGGCGCGCTCGCGGTCGTTTGCCCGCAGCCACGCCCCGACGAGATCGCCGAGCAGCACCAGCTGCTGATACTGGCGCTGCAGCGCATCGAAGCGCTGCCGCCCGGCCTGCGCGACGCAATGCGGCTGCGCGTGCTCGAAGAGCAATCCACCGAAGACGTGTGCCGCGAACTCGGAATCAGCGAAGAGAACCTGTTCGTGCGGATTCATCGGGCGAGGAAGCAGCTGCTGTCCTGACCGCAAGGCGCAGCGGGCAGAAACCCGCCGCCGGCGGCGGCCGGCGCAGCACGGCACACTGCGCGCCATGGACGACGATGTGTTGCGGGTGGTGTGCCTGTGTGCGGCGTGGTGCGGCGTGTGCCGCGACTACGCGGCGCCGTTCGAGCAGGCGGCGCTCGCCTTCGGCGCGCAGGCCGAGTTCACGCAGCTCGACATCGAAGACGAAGCCGAACTGCTCGGCAGCGTCGACGTCGAGAACTTCCCCACCTTGCTGATCGCGCGTGGCGCGCAGGTGCTGTTCTTCGGCACCGTCACGCCACACGCACAGACGCTGACGCGGCTGGTGCAGGGCGCGCTCGCGGGCGAGCTCAGGCCGCTGGCCGACGCGCCCGAGGTCGGCGCGCTGGCGCTGCGCTTGCAAGCGGCAAGGTGAGCGGCGGCGGCGGGATGCGCATTTCACTTTCAGACTTCCGCAATTCGTCGATCAACCAGCCGCGCAACGCCCCCAGCGGGGGCCAGTCGCGCAGGCCGCTCGGGTAGACGAACCACAGCGCATAGGCCTGGTCCTTCGACAAGGCGAGTGTCGACAGGCGCATCAGGCGGCCGTCGCGCAGCGCGTCGGCGACCAGCAGCTCGCGCGCGAGTGCCAGGCCCAGGTCCTGCTCGGCGGCCTGCAGCATCAGCCCGGCGTCATTGAAGCTCGCGACCGGGTTGACACGGCAGCGCAAGCCGGCGAGCTCGAACCAGCTCTCCCAGACCTTGGCGTTTCCGAGCAGGGGTTCGTCGGCCAGCGCGGCCGGCTCTCGGCCGAGCAGGCGCCGCGCCGCGCTGGGCGAACCCACTGCGATCAGCGGCGAGTCGATCAGGCGCTCGGCATCCAGGCCGCGCCAATCGCCGCTGCCCTGGCGCAGGGCTGCGTGGAAGCCTTCGCGCTGCAGGTCCACGATCTGTTGCGAGCTGTGCACCTCGATCGCGATGTCGGGGTGGCGCTCGCGCCACGAGGCCATGCGCGGCAGCCACCAGCGCTGCGCGAACGACGGCACCAGCGTGACGCGCAAACGATGCTGCGCGCCGCTGGCCGCCGCGGCGGCGGCGCGCATGCCGTCGTCGATCTGGAGCAGCGCCGGCTCGATCGCGCGCAGCAGCGCTTCACCTGCGGCATTGAGCACGATGCGGCGCCCCGGCCGGTCGAAAAGTTCGAAGCCGAGCTGCGCTTCGAGCAGCTTGATCTGCTGGCTCACAGCGCTGTGCGTCAGGTGCAGCTCTTCGGCCGCGGCGCGCAGGTTCGCCAGGCGCGCAACGGCGCGGAACGCAGGCAGGGTTTGCAAGGGAAGGCGCATCCTGCTGGTAAGGATAACCGACCAGAACGTCCAGAGATGGTCGCTATACCCGCAGCCTCTGTACACCTATGCTGACCATATCGTCAGCACAGGAGCCATCGTGATCAACACCGGAAATCTTCCGCGGCCGCTCGCCTGGCGGCCTGTTTCGGGGCCCGGGGTTTCGCCCCGTCACTGGCTGAACGCGGCGCGCGCCTGGTTCAATAAACGACACCAGGTGGCCGACGCCCGCACCGCGCGCCTGCACGACAGCCTGCTCGAACTCGATGCCCGCACCTTGCGCGACATCGGCGCACCTCACGCCTTGCAGGCCCGCGCGCTGGGGCGCCGCCGGGCCCAACGCGATCGGCACGACGAGCTGCGCGCCGGCGGCGCGGGGGGTGACTGGCAGGGCTGGTGACTTTGCTTCGGCGACTCAGGCCGGAACGAAGTGCCTGCGAAGTTGCACAGAGCAGGCCTGAGTGTGAGTCGCCTTCGCTGCGCAGTTGCACAGGCGACTTCGCTCCGGCGACTCAGCCGAAAGTCGTGTCGCTCTGCGCGTGACCGCTGCCGATGTAGAGCCGAAGCACCGGCAGTGTGCCGTCGTGTTCCCATACCCGAGCCTGGATCACGAACTGCCGGCCGCCGATGCGCAGCACGTCGCCCAGCGCCGGCGCGACCGTGTGGCCTTGCCAGAACTGCGGCACGGGCACGCTTTCGCGGCGAAGCCAGGCCTGATCGTCTGTCGTGAACACCGGGGCGATTCTGATGGCTTGCTCGGACATGGCGCGCTCTCTCGTTGACGGTTCGTGTGCGGGCACAAGCGTACCGCAGCGGCGCGTTACAAGGCGTTCACAGCGCCATGCCGCTCGCCATGCTGCCGTCGAACACCGGCACCAGCTCGGGGCTGTGCAGCAGGCTCGCCGGCGTGACGGTTTCGCGCTGCCACGGGATCTGCCCGAAGTACCAGACGCGCCAGAAACCCAGATCGGTCTGCGGCCGGCGCGTGAGCATCGCGGCGAAGGTTTCGACCTCGCCGACCTGGACGCCGGTGGCCTCGTTGATCACTTCGCGCACATAGCGCGAACAGAACTGGCGGCGTGAGTGCAGGTCGAATCCGGTGTCGTAGAAGACGCCGGTGCGGCGCTCGGCCGCGGCAACGAGCTGCTGCTGTTGTTCGGCCGTGAGCCGCGCCTTGAGCCGCGTGACAGCCACGCGGCCCCCTTCGGATCGGGCCACGAACTTCGCCAACGTCGTCTTGCGCGAGAGCGGGAAGCTGCTCTCGGCGATCAGCGGCTCGTCGCCCGCCGTGTCGATCACGATGCCGACGTGATTGGTCCAGGAACCGGTGGCAGCGGCGACCTCGCGAAATGGGCGAGCGGCAACGCGGATGAACACCACGTCGCCCACGTTCAGGCTCGGCGCGAGCGCGCGGACCGATGCCAGCGCAGCCGATTCGACCGGCGGCTCCGGGTGCGCGATGACAGGGCGGGAAGCCAGCAGCGCAGCGAGGAAAAGCGCAGCGCCGAAGCCGGTGACTGGGTGCTGAATTCGATTCGACATGACGGGCCTTCGAGGCAGTGAACGAGCCCCGAGAATGCGCGCGCCAAAGCCCGCCGTGGTGTGCCATGACGAACGTCGCCGCGGCCGCGCCGCGCGGTATCAACGCGTGATACCGCGTGCGGCTCGTGGCCTACGGATCGAGCGTGATGACGGTGTCTTGCGCGCCCGCCACACAGCCTTCTTCGATCGGCTCCCAGCCGCGCCGGATCACCACCTGCCGCTCGGTGTGGCACAGCTCCAGGCGCGTGGCACCCGGCACCTGCGCCTGCACGAAGGCCTCGATCGACGCCGGCATGCTGACGCGGTAGAGCGCCTGCTCGGTGTCCTCCGCAGGGTGGTCGTCGCTGTGCACCCAGGGCACGAAAGCGCCGAGCCACATCATCGGCCGCGAGCCCAGGGCCATCACGCTCGGGGCGTAACCCTTGTCCTTCAGCCAGCCCTGGGCCTGCGCGCGCGGGTCGTCGCCGCCTTCGAGCCGGCCCCAGGTGGTGGCCAGCAGTTCCATCAGCCACTGGTTGCAGTTCTGGTACTTCAGACTGAACGGGTAGGCATTGGCGCTGTAAGCCGGGCTGAGCAGTTGCAGCGCCTGGTGGTTGTCGAGTGCGGCGCGCTCGAGTTCGCCAGCCTCGGGTGGGGGCAGGAAGACGATGGAGACGTAGCCGAGCGCGGGCTCGTTCAAGCCGAGCACGAAACCGGACATGCCCTGGTCGAAGATGCGCGGGCGTTGTTCGTCGCAGGCAAAATAGAGCTGGCGCACCGACCACGGTGTGTTCTCGCTCGCCTTGAGGCTCACGCCGGCATGCGAGTAACGCACGGCGAACCGGCTCAGGTCGAGCCCGGAACGCGCGATCAGGGCAACCCGCTGGCCCGACTTTTCAAGCTCGTCCTTGACGATGCCGCCGAAACGCAGCAGCGTGTCTTTTTGCGCCGGGCTCAGCCGCTCGGGCTGGTCGCAGGTGCGGATCAGGCTGGCGTGGCACGCGAGCCACGGGCCGCAGCCCGCGAGCGCCACCAGCAGCCACGAACGCAGACGCCGGCGTGCGTGGCGCAACACTTCAGAGAACGACGGCGTTGCTCTGCAGCTCGCGGTACCAGTCGTCGGCGAGCACGAGGAAGAACGCTTCCTTGGTGGCCGCCACCGAGAACTCGATGCCGTAGCTGCGCTCGCGCGCCGTCACGACCTGGCCTTGGGCGAGCGGGCTGCGATCGAGCGCTTCCTGCGGCACGAAGAGCTGGAACTCGCCATCGGCGCTCGCGTCGGCCAGCGACTGCAGCGTCAAACGCAGCGTGCCCGGGCGTTCGGCCATCACCGCGACCTCGACGACACGGTAGTCGCCCGCGAGCAAAGGCGTGGGCGGCTTGGATGACGCGGCGCTCGACTTCTGGATCGAGCCCGAGACGCTGCCCACCGAGGTGGTGGAACTGTCGGACGCCGACGAGGTGGCCGTGCTGGCCGCCACGGCCGGCAGCGCAGCCGCCAAGAACACGAACGAGGCGATGCACTTGCTGAAGCGATTCATGGTGATTCCTGGCAGTTCCGGAGATGCGCAGGATGTTATCAACCAACCGACGCCGGGCGCGCGGGCCAATGTTTCAGCCCGTGTCCATGTGGACACACACTGACCGGCCCTGCAGAACAGGGCGCCAGCGCGCCGCTGCGCGATCAGGCTTCCGGGTCGACGACGCGGTCGTGCTCGGGGTCGGCCGGAATGCCTGGCGGCACGGGGCCTTGATCGGGTTCGACCGGCAGCATGCCGGGCTCGGGATCGTCGGCTTCCTCGGTGTGCGAACGGTGCGGTTTGTGCGGCTTGTTGGCTGGATGGATCTTCATCGTGAACTCCGGTGGCTCGACCAATCGTCCCCGATCGCGCCAGCCGTGCCTCTCGGATTGACGCGCAATGCGCTGTCAGCGGATGCCCACAAGATCGCACCCACGCGCAGCGCCGTCAAGCACTTCCGCGCGCCTGTTCAATACGGCACGTCGCCCTCGATCCTGGTGCGGTAGAGCTTGCGGCGCTGGTCGTCGGGGCAACCGGCCGCCAGGTGCATCAGCGATCGGTTGTCCCAGAACACCATGTCGTGCGGCTGCCAGCGGTGGCGGTAGATGTGCTCGGGCCGCACGCTGTGCACAAACAAGGCCTGCAACAGCTCTCGGCTCTCTTCCTCGGCCACGCCGACCAGCCGGGTCGTGAAGTGCTCGCTGACGAACAAGGCCTTGCGGCCGGTTTCCGGGTGGGTGCGCACGACCGGGTGGAACACCGGCCGCACCTGTGCCTTCTGCTCGTCGCTGAGATCCGGGCGCCACGGGCTGCGCTTTTGCAACTCCGCGTATTTGGCGAGGTAGGTATGCTCGGCCTTCAGGCCTTCGACGGCCACGCGCAGCGGCGTGGGCAGGGTGTCCCACGCGCTGTGCATGTTGGCGAAGAGCGTGTCACCGCCGGTGGCCGGCAACTCCTGCGCGTGCAGCATCGAACCCAGGCTCGGGTGTTCCTTGTACGACAGGTCGGAATGCCAGTAGACCCCGGCATCGCCGAGCCCGATCGGCTGGCCGTTGTCGTCCTTGATGTTGGAGACGACCAGCACTTCCGGGTGGCCGGCGAGCTGGAACTGGTGCAGCACGTGGATCTGCAGCGGCCCGAAGCGGCGGCTGAATTCGACCTGCTGCGCCGGTGTGATGCGCTGGTCGCGGAACACCAGCACGTGGTGGTCGAGGTGCGCGCGGTGGACGCGCGCGAAGGTCTCGGCGGCCAGCGGCTGGCCGAGGTCGAGGCCGATCACTTCGGCGCCGAGCGGCGCGTCGAAGGCCTTGATCTGAAGCGGGCTCATGCTGTCACACCCCTTTGAGAATCCATTCTGCCGCGCGTTCGGCGATCATCAGCGTCGGCGAATTGGTGTTGCCACTGGTGATGCTGGGCATGATGCTCGCATCCACCACGCGCAGGCCTGTCACACCATGCACCCGCAGGTGCGAATCCACCACCGCCATCGGGTCGGTCGCCGGGCCCATCTTGGCGGTGCCGACCGGGTGGAAGATGGTGGTGCCGATGTCGCCCGCGAGCTTGGCGAGTTCTTCGTCGGTCTGGTACTGCACGCCGGGTTTGACTTCGCGCGGTTTGTACTTCGCGAGTGCCGATTGGGCGACGATGTTGCGCGTGAGCCGAAGGCTGTTCGCCGCGATCAGGCGGTCTTCATCGGTGCTGAGGTAACACGCGGCGATCGAAGGTGCATCCGCCGCGCGTGCCGAACGGATCTTCACTGCGCCGCGGCTCGTCGGGTTCAGGTTGCACACGCTCGCGGTGAAGGCGTTGAAGGTGTGCAGCGGCTGGCCGAACGCGTCGAGCGAGAGTGGCTGCACGTGGTACTCCAGGTTCGCATGGGCACGGCCCGGGTCGCTGCGCGTGAACGCGCCGAGCTGCGACGGCGCCATGCTCATCGGGCCGCTGCGCTTGAGCGCGTATTCGATGCCGATCATCAACTTGCCCCACAGCGAATTCGCCATGGTGTTGAGCGTCTTCACGCCTTCGACCTGGTAGACGGCGCGGATCTGCAGGTGGTCTTGCAGATTCGCGCCGACCCCTTCGAGCGCGTGCTCGACCTTGATGCCGTGCGACTGCAGCAACGCCGCCGGGCCGATGCCCGAGAGCTGCAGCAACTGCGGCGTGCCGATGGCGCCAGCGCACAGGATCACCTCGCCGCCGTTCGCTTCGACCCGCGCTTGCACGGGCTCGCCGCCGTCGACCGGCTTCGCTTCGATGCCGACCGCGCTGCCGCCTTCGAGCAGCACACGCGTGATGTGCGCGCCGACCCAGACCTGCAGGTTCTGGCGCTTCTGCTGCGCCGGGCGCAGGAAGGCCTTGGTCGCGTTCCAGCGCACGCCGGCTCGCTGGTTCACGTCGAAATAGCCCACGCCTTCGTTGTCGCCGCGGTTGAAGTCGCTGCTGGCGGGAATGCCGGCCTGTTGCGCGGCTTGCGAGAACGCGTCGAGCACGTCCCAGCGCAGGCGCTGCTTTTCGACCCGCCATTCACCGCCGCTGCGTTGGCCGGTGGGGTCGAAGCCGGGCGCGGCGTGAAACGCGTCGGCGCCCTTGTGGAAGTCTTCGTGCTTCAGGAAGTGCGGCAGGCACTCGGCCCAGCTCCAGCCGGGGTTGGCGCCGAAGCCGTCACCGCGGCCCCAGCCGTCGTAGTCGCGGGCCTGGCCGCGCATGTAGATCATGCCGTTGATGCTGCTGCAGCCGCCGAGCACCTTGCCGCGCGGGTAACGCAGGCTGCGGCCGTTCAGGCCTGGGTCGGCGTCGGTGGAAAAGAGCCAATCGGTGCGCGGGTTGCCGATGCAGTAGAGATAACCGACCGGGATGTGAACCCAGACGTAGTCGTCGTTGCCGCCGGCTTCGATCAGCAGCACGGTCTTCGTGGGGTCGGCACTCAGGCGGTTGGCGAGCAGGCAGCCGGCGGTGCCGCCGCCGCAGATGATGTAGTCGTAGGTCGTCGCTGTGGTCATGTTGTTCGAAGGTCTATCTCGCACTGCCGGCCAGGATCGGGAACAGCTTGACCAGCCCGTCGGACATCACCTCGACGGCGAGCGCGGCGAGCAGCAGGCCCATCAGCCGCGTCATCACGTTGATGCCGGTCTTGCCCAGCACCTTGGCGATGCGGCCCGACAGGCTGAAGGCCGCCCACACGGCCAAGCCGATGACGACACCGTACAAGACCAGCACACCGAGCTGCCACCAGTGGCGCGTCTTTTCGGCGTAGATGACCATCGTGGAGATCGTCGCCGGGCCAGTGAGCAGCGGAATCGTCAGCGGCACGATCGCGATGCTGGCGCCGGCATCGGCCTTGTCGCCGCCTTCGCTCAAGTCGTCGCGGCGGGCCTCGGCCGGCTGCGCATTGAGCATCTGCATCGACGACATCAGCAGCAGCAGACCTCCACCGACCTGGAACGACGCCAGCGAGATGCCGAAGAACTCGATGATCTTCAGGCCGGCCACGGCGCTCACCGCGATCACGACGAAGGCGCTGAACGCGGCAATGCGGATCGTGCGCTGGCGCTGCTGGCGATTGAAGCCCTGCGTGAAATGGATGAAGAAGGGAATCACGCCGATCGGGTTGACGATGGCGAGCAACGCGATCAGGGGCTTGTAGAGATCCATGGCCGATTGTCAGGCGGTGTCAGGGCGCGGTCGCCAGACCACGCAGGTATCGCAAACCCGGAACGGCACGCGCGCCGAACCAGCTGAGCATTTCGCCGTCGACCAGGCGCACCTGCGCGTTCGGGCAGAGCCGCTGCGCTTCGGCGACATGCTGCTCGCCGAACGCGTAGGGCTCGGAGCTGAGCAACACATGCTGCACCTGCGAGAGCCACGGCTCGGTGCCGGTGAGCGCCGGGTAGCGGGCAGCGCCGGCATCGCCACCGAGCACCTCGGGCAGCGTCTGCATGTTCACGCGCGCCAACATGCGCGACAGGTAGGTGTCGCGCGCGACGGTCATCCATGGTTCGCGCCAGATCAGGTAGAGCACACGCTGCGCGGGCCACGTCTCGGGGCGGGTTTGCCCCAACTCGCTTTGCAGCGCCTGCGTGAGTGCGGCGGCCCGCTCGCTCACGCCGGGCACAGTGCCGAAGCACGCGGCCAGTTGCGCCACCAGCGCGAGGTTGTCTTCGGGGCCGAGCGGGTGGGTGACCACGATCTGCGGCGCGCTGCCTTCGGGCCAGGCGCGCATCGCATCCACCGTGTCGAGCCGGTTCTCGTCCACGTTGACGAGCACGTGCGTGGGTCGCAGGCCTTGCAGCTTGGCGAGATTCACGTCTTTGGTACCACCCACTTTGGGCACGCCATGCACCAGGTCGGCAGGGTGAACGCAGAAGCCGGTGCGGGCCACGAGCTGCGGGCCAAGACCCAATGCGACCACGAGTTCAGTGAGGCTCGGCACGAGGCTGGCAATGCGTGGCGCGGGCTGCACCGGCGACTGCCCGAAAACAACACTTTCTGCAAGTGCGATGTGCGCAGTAGTCTTCAATTCACTTATATTCGCAAATCTGTGCATGGAAGCAGCGCCTTCGCTTGAATGGTTCACGATGGGTAGAAGCTCCACATGGTCTTCAGGAAATGGAAAGGGGCTCTCCCATGGGCAACAAACTTTACGTCGGTAATCTCTCATACAACGTTCGCGACGACGACTTGCAGCAGGCATTCGCTCAGTACGGCAGCGTCTCTTCCGCCAAGGTCATGATGGACCGTGACACCGGCCGCTCCAAGGGCTTCGGCTTCGTGGAAATGGGCTCGGATGCAGAAGCGCAAGCGGCCATCAACGGCATGAACGGCCAATCGCTCGACGGCCGTGCCATCGTCGTCAACGAGGCCCGCCCGCGCGAAGAGCGCCCGGGTGGCTTCGGTGGCGGTCGCCCGGGTGGCGGCGGTGGTGGCTTCGGTGGTGGCGGTGGCCGCTCCGGCGGTGGTGGCGGCTTCGGCGGCGGCGGCTCCGGTGGTGGCGGCGGCTACGGCGGTGGTGGCGGTGGCCGCTCCGGTGGTGGCGGCGGCTACGGCGGTGGTGGTGGTGGCCGTTCGGGTGGTGGTGGCGGTGGCGGAAGCCGCGGCGGCTACTGAGCCCTCAAGTCCTTGAACCGGCCGAGGCCGGTTCAGCAAGAAGCGGTGGTGCAACAGCCCACCGCTTTTTTCATGCCTTGTTCTCTTGCCGTGGTTTCCTGCCGCGGCCGGCAAGCAGCTTGTCGAACAGCGCGTTCGGCAGCAGGCGCATCAGCTTGGCGACCAGCCCCATCTGCCACGGGATCACGCGGTAGCTCGCGCCGGCCGTGATGGCCTCGAACGCCCGATCGGCAAAGGCCTCGACGGGCATCAGGAACGGCATGCTGTAGGGGTTCTGGCGCGTCAGCGGCGTGTCGATGTAGCCGGGCAGCAGTGTCACGACCTTGACGCCGCTCGTCCGCAGTTCGCCGCGCAGGCTTTCGCAGTACGCGACCACGCCGGCCTTGCTGGCACAGTAAGCGCCGTGCCCTGGCAAGCCGCGGATCGCGGCCACGCTGCCGATGCCGACAAGCGCACCGGAGCGCCGCTCGCACATCGCGCCGACGAAGGGCTGGAAGGTGGCGGCCGTGCCGAGGTTGTTGGTCTCGAACACGGAGCGCATCACCTCGAGGTCTTCGAAGACCGCGCTGTCCATGCCGACGCTGATGCCTGCGCTCGCGATCACCACATCGGGCACGCCCTGCGCGGCAATGCAGGCACGGCCGGCGCCGGTGATGGCGGTGAGGTCGCGCACATCGGCGGCGTACACGGTGAAGCGGCCCGGCTCGAAGCGCTGGCTCTCGGCCCAGGCCTGCACCTCGGCCACACGCCGCGCCACCAGCGCGAGCCGGTAGCCTGCCGCATGGAAACGCAGCGCCAGCGCCTGGCCGATACCGCTCGATGCGCCGGTGATGTAGACCAACGGCGCGGTCATGGGGCCGCCTTCGCCTTGGCCTCGGGCGACGCGAACACCGCATGAACGCGGCCCTTGAACTCGAGCACGCCCGCCAGGTTGTCGTAGGCCATGCCGTCGGCACGGATCTCGGTCGCGCCTTGTGTGACCACCACCGGCAGGTGCGAGCGGACGCGCTCGGTGCGCAGGAACGCGTGCAGGAACTCGCCGCGGAATTCGATCGCCACGTCTTTCGACGTGGCCAAGCGCGTCACGCGCGCACCGCCGCTCAGCTGCACTTCGCTGCCGTCGGCGTTGGACAGTGCGCTCTTCGCGGTGGCAACCGAGACGCGCCCATCAGTGCCGATGGCGCGGATGCGTGGGTTGTCGATCTCGAGTGTGTCGGTGTCTGGGTAGTGGCGCATCTGGTCGCCTTCGATCTGCACCCGCATCGCGCCGTCGGGCCCGAAGCGCTGCACCAGGAACTGCGACATGGTGTAGTCGGGCTCATGGGTCAGCGGCGCGGTGGCGCGCGAGGTCTCGAACAGCGGCGTGTTCTTCACGAGCCACCAGGTGCCCAGCGCCAGCAAGGCCATCAGCATCAGAGGCAGGTAGGCCGAGGCGGTGTCGAGCACACGACGCGGCCAGCTCAGCGCCGCCGCCGGGCGCGCCGGCGCCGGGGCGGCGAGGCTCATGGCAAGCGCTGGGCGCGCGTCGGGCGGTGTGCTCACGGCGCGGCGTTCAGGCGCGCCCCGACGGGCTGCCGTCCAGCGTCTGCAGGTGGCCGTTGAGCAGTGCGGCGTAGCGGCCCGCGGCCAGCAGCAGCAGATCGCAGCACTCGCGCGCCGCGCCATGGCCCCCGCACGCTTCGGTGACGTGCTGGGCCACGGCCTTCACTTCGGTGTGCGCATTGGCCGGCGCGCAGGCGAACGCGGCGCGTGTCATGAGGGGCAGGTCGGGCCAGTCGTCGCCCATCGCGGCAAGCGTTTCCCAGCCGAGCCCGCCGAGTTGCAGCATCAACTGGTTCGCGGCCGCGAGTTTGTCCTGCGCGCCATAGACCGCGTGCTGGATGCCGAGGTCGGCGACGCGTCGCCGTACCGCGGGCGAGTCGCGGCCAGTGATCACGACCGGTGTGATGCCCGCTTGCGCGAGCAGCTTCAGGCCATGGCCGTCGAGCGTGGAAAACGCCTTGAACTCTTCGCCACGTTCGCTGATGTAGATGCGGCCGTCGGTCAGCACACCATCGACGTCGAAGATCGCCCAGCGGATGCCCTGCGCCTTGAGCAACAGCTCGGGCGGGTGTTGCAGCGCCGGCGTGTGGAACGATGCGCCCGCCATCAGATCACCTTGGCACGCATCAGGTCGTTCGAGTTCAGCGCGCCGACGAGCCGGCCGGCCGCATCGATGACGAGCACGCTGGTGATGCGGTGCTGCTCCATCACGTCGGCGGCCTCGACCGCGAGGGCGTCGGCGCAGACCAGGCGCGGGCCGGGGTGCATCACGTCGGCGGCGCGCAGAGCGCGCAGGTCGGCGCCGCGCTCGATCAGGCGGCGCAGGTCGCCGTCGGTGAAGATGCCGTGCACGCGGCCGTCGGGGTCGGCGACCGCGGTGAAGCCCAGGCCCTTGCCGGTCATCTCGCGCAGCATGTCGGTGAACGGGGTGTCGGGGGCGACGCGCGGCACGTCGTCGCCACTGCGCATCAGGTCGCGCACGTGCATCAGCAGCTTGCGGCCCAGGCTGCCGCCGGGGTGCGAGCGCGCGAAGTCGTCTTCGCGAAAACCGCGGGCGTCGAGCAGTGCCACGGCGAGTGCGTCGCCGAGCGCCATTTGTGCGGTGGTGCTGGCAGTGGGCGCGAGGTTGAGCGGGCAGGCCTCTTGGTCGACCGCGCTCGACAGTGCGAGGTCGGCATGCAGCGCCAGGCTGCTGTCGGGCCGGCCGGTCATCGCCACCAGCGTGACACCCAGGCGCTTGATCGCGGGCACGATCGCGGCGAACTCGTCGCTCTCGCCGGAGTTGGAAATGGCCAGCACCACGTCGCCCGGCGCGACCATGCCGAGGTCGCCATGGCTGGCTTCGGCCGGGTGCACGAAGAGAGCTGGCGTGCCGGTGGACGCGAGCGTGGCCGCGATCTTGCGGCCGACGTGGCCACTCTTGCCCATGCCCATCACGACGACCCGGCCGTTGCATTCGAGGATCGCGCGGCACACCTGGCCGAAGCTTTCGCCCTGGCGCGCCTTCAGGCCGAGCAGGGCCTGTGCTTCGATGTCGAAGGTGCTGCGGGCAAGCTGCAGCGCACGCTCGGCGTCGAAGGCGGGGAATGCGGGTTTTGCAGGCACGGGTGGGAGTGTGGCGTCCAGTAGGATCGGCCGATTCTAGGGTTTGGTCCACGCGGCCGGCCCCAATGCGGGCAAGGCGCCCGCGGCACGGCCTTTGCACTCCACCTCCGATGGCATCGACGCTCGAACTGGTTCTGCTCTACCTCGTGGCCGCTGTGGGCGGCGTGGTCGTGTGCCGCCTGGTGAAGTTGCCGCCGATGCTGGGCTATCTGGCCGTGGGCGTGCTGATCGGCCCGAACGCGATGGCGCTGGCCAAGAACTCGGGTGGTGTGAGTTACCTGGCCGAGTTCGGCGTGGTCTTCCTGATGTTCGTGATCGGACTGGAATTCAACCTGCCCAAGCTCAAGAGCATGCGCAAGCTGGTGTTCGGGCTGGGCCTGGCGCAGGTGTTTCTGACGATCGCCGGCACGGTGGCGGGGCACCTGCTGCTGACCTGGCTGTTCTCGTTCACCAGCCAACCCTGGGAGCTGTCGTGGCGTGGCTCACTGGTGCTGGGCGGTGCGATGGCGATGTCGAGCACGGCCATCGTCGTGAAGATGATGGCCGACCGGCTCGAGCTGGAAAGCGAACACGGCCGCCGTGTGATGGGCGCGCTGTTGTTCCAGGATCTGGCCGTGGTGCCGCTGCTGGTGCTGATCCCGGCACTCAACTCGGGCGGTGTCGACATGGTCACCTCGCTCGCCTGGGCTTCGTTGAAAGCCACCGTGCTGCTCGGTGTGCTGCTGGTCGGCGGGCAGAAGGTGATGCGCTGGTGGCTCACGATCGTGGCGCGGCGCAAGAGCGAAGAACTGTTCGTGCTGAACCTGCTGCTCGTCACGCTGGGCCTGGCGTGGCTGACCGAACACGCCGGCCTGTCGCTCGCGCTCGGTGCCTTCCTGGCCGGCATGCTGATCGCCGAAACCGAATACAAGCACCAGGTCGAAACCGACATCCGGCCGTTTCACGACGTGCTGCTCGGCCTGTTCTTCATCACCATCGGCATGAAGCTCGACTGGCGACCGGTGCTCGACCAGTGGGCGCTGGTGCTGCTGCTGACGCTGCTGCCGGTGCTGGCCAAGTTCGTGCTGGTTTCGGCGCTGGCGCGGCTGTTCGGGGCCCCACCCGGTGTGGCGCTGCGCACCGGCCTCTACCTGGCGCAGGCGGGGGAGTTCGGCTTCGTGCTGCTGACTCTGGGCGCCGAACAGCATTTGATCGACCCGCGCTGGGTCAGCCCGGTGCTTGCCAGCATGGTGCTCAGCATGCTGGCCACGCCGTTCCTGATCCTGTACAGCAACCGCATCGTGATGCGCCTGAGCGCGAGCGACTGGTTGATGCAGTCGGTGGCGATGACGTCGATCGCCAAGCGCTCGATCAACGCCGAGGCCCACATCATCATCGCCGGCTACGGCCGCAGCGGGCAGAACCTGGCGCGGCTGCTCGATGGTGAGCGCATTCCGTACATGGCGCTCGACCTCGACCCCGACCGCGTGCGCCAGGCCGCCGCCGCCGGCCAGAGCGTGGTGTTCGGTGATGCGGCGCGCCTGCAAAGCCTGATGGCCGCGGGCCTGGCGCGCGCCAGTGCGGTCGTGGTGAGTTACCACGACACGCCGTCGGCATTGAAGATCCTTCGCCTGGTGCAGGCGCACGCGCCGAAGGTGCCGGTGATCGTGCGCACGATCGACGACAGTGACATCGAGCGCCTGCGCGCCGCCGGCGCCACCGAGGTCGTGCCCGAAGCGATCGAAGGTTCGTTGATGCTGGCGAGCCACGCGCTGGCACTTGTCGGTGTGCCGATGCGGCGCGTGATCCGCGTCGTGCAGGACCAGCGCGACGCGCGCTACGGCCTGCTGCGCGGTTATTTCCACGGCGCCGACGACGACACGGTCGACGAGCTGCAGACGGCGCGCCTGCTCAGCGTGACGCTGCCAGCGGCCGGCAGCCACCTCGGTCAAACGCTCGCCGATCAGGCGCTGCACGCGGTGGGTGTGACGGTCGTTTCGGTGCGGCACGCGGCCGGCGCGGTCACCGTGCCCGACGATTCGCTGGTGCTGGCGGGCGGCGACACCCTGGTGCTGTCGGGCCTGCCCGAACCGTTGGCCTTGGCGGAAAGCAAGCTGCTCGGCCGCAGCTGATTCAGCTTTGACGACTCAGGCCGGAACGAAGTGCCTACGAAGTTGCACAGAGCAGGCCTGAGTGCGAGTCGCCTTCGCTGCGCAACTGCGTAGGCGACTTCGCTTCGGCGACTCAGCTGAAAGGCGTCTGCTTCGCCAGGTTGGCGCGCATGCGCGTGGCCATCACCGAGCCCGCGGTGCGCATCAGTTCGAGTGCGAGCGACGGCGAGCGCTGTGCCAGCTCTTCGAGGCGCGGGCCGCGCAGCGCCCAGACGACGCACGGTGTCATCGCTTCGACGTTGGCCATGCGCGCGGTCTCGCCGAACAGGCCGGGCTCGCCCACCACCGAGCCGGCGCGCAGGATCGCGATGCGGCTGCTGCCTGGCGGGCCGCCGGTGACGAAAACCTGCAGGCTGCCCTGCGCCAGAAAGTACATCGAGCGATCAGCGTCGCCTTGTTTGATGAGCAAGTCGCCGGAACGAATCTCGTGGCGCGTGAGGTAGGGCGCGATGGTGCGCCACTGTTCCAGGTTCAGGCGCGCACGGAACGCGTCTTCCGCGTTGAGCGTCTGGATCGCCTGCACCAGCTCGTTGATTTCCATCGACATCTCTCATGTGGCAGCCTCGTCGAAACCGCGGCTGCATTTTTGATCCCTGGGCGGCGTCGATTATCGATGGGCGGTTGGCGCCTTCACAACACCGCTGAGGCTCGCCTGGCGCCCTTCCGTCGCCGCGCAGCCTCCACCTGTCGATTTTTGACGCGGGTTTACTTGCCGATACAGAAGCGGCTGAAGATCTCGCCGAGCAAGTCGTCGGGTGTGAACACGCCGGTGATCTCGCCGAGTGCGTCGTGCGCCAGCCGCAGCTCTTCGGCCAGCAGGTCGAGTGCGGCGTCGGCACGCGCGGCTTGCGCTTCGGCGCGCTGCAGGTGTTCGCCGGCGCGGCGCAGCGCCTGCACGTGGCGGGTGCGCGCGATGAACACGCCTTCGGGCTGGTCGTGCCAGCCCGCCAGCTCGAGCAGCTTGCGGCGCAACGCCGCGAGGCCTTCGCCGGTGAGGGCCGACAGCACGAGACCGCTCTTCTCGGCTGGCGCTGTGGCAGCGTCGGCCTTGTTGAATACATGCAGCAGGCGGTTCGTGTTCAGCAGGGCGCGCGGCAGGCGGCTTTCGATGCGCAACTCATCGGCGTCATAGGTGGGCTCACCGATGCGCGTGAGGTCGTGCATGAAGAGCACCGCGTCGGCGGCACCGATCTCGCTCCAGCTGCGGGTGACGCCGATGCGCTCGACCTCGTCGTCGGAATCGCGCAGCCCGGCGGTGTCGATCACATGCACCGGCACGCCTTCGATCTGGATCGTCTCGCTGACCTTGTCGCGCGTGGTGCCTGCGATCGGCGTGACGATGGCCAGCTCGGCCCCGGCCAGCGCGTTCAGCAACGAACTCTTGCCGACGTTGGGCTGGCCCGCGATCACGACCGTGATGCCTTCGCGCAGCAGCGCGCCCTGGCGTGCACGGTCGAGCACGGCGGCCACGCTGCGGGTGATCGCCTGCAACCGGCCGCGCGCGTTGGCCTTCTCCAGGAAGTCGATCTCTTCTTCGGGGAAATCGAGTGTCGCTTCGACCAGCATGCGCAGCTCGACGAGCCGGTCGCGCAAGCCGTTGATCTCGTTCGAAAACGCGCCGCTCAGCGAGCGCCCGGCCGAGCGCGCCGCCGCTTCGGTGCTGGCTTCGATCAGGTCGCTGACCGCTTCGGCCTGGGCCAGGTCGAGCTTGTCGTTGAGGAACGCGCGCTCGGTGAATTCGCCGGGTTCGGCCAGGCGCAGGCCGATGCCTGCACCCGCCTCGAGGCAGCGCGCCAACAACAACTGCAGCACCACCGGGCCCCCGTGTGCCTGGAGCTCCAGCACGTCTTCGCCGGTGTAGGAGTGCGGAGCCGGAAAGTGGATCGCCAGGCCTTGGTCGATGGCACCACCTGCACCGTCGGCGAAGGGCAGGTAGGTGGCGCGGCGGGCCTCGAGCGGCCGCGCGCACACCGCCGCGATCAGCACGTCGAGGTCACGCCCCGATGCGCGCACGATGCCGACGGCCCCGCGGCCGCTGGCGGTCGCAACGGCAACGATGGGGTCTTGGTGGCGCGGCAGCATGTTTCGATTCTCGCGCAGCGTCCCAATGAAAATGCCTCGCACGCGGCGAGGCATTGAGGGGGAACGGGGCAACGTGCTACTTGCCGAGCACCCCGAGCCGCTTGTTGATCACGTACTGCTGCGCGATCGACAGAATGTTGTTGGTCAGCCAGTACAGCACCAGGCCTGACGGGAACACGAAGAACATCACCGAGAAGATCAGTGGCATGAACCACATCATCCGCGCCTGCACCGGATCGGGCGGGGTCGGGTTCAGCCAGGTCTGCAGCAGGCTGGTGAGCGTCATCAGGATCGGCAGGATGAAGTACGGGTCCTTGGCCGAAAGGTCGCTGATCCAGCCGATCCACGGCGCACCGCGCATTTCGACCGTCGACAGCAGCACCCAGTACAGCGAGATGAAAAACGGCATTTGCACCAGGATCGGCAGGCAGCCGCCGAGCGGGTTGATCTTCTCTTCGCGGTAGATGCGCATCATCTCCTGCTGCATCTGCTGGGGCTTGTCTTTCAGCCGCTCGCGCATTTCGGTGATCTTCGGGTTCACGGCCTTCATCTTGGCCATCGAGCCGTAAGCCTTGGCGTTGAGCCAATAGAAGGCGATCTTCAGCAGCACGACCAGGCCGACGATCGACCAGCCCCAGTTGCCCAGGATCTTGTGCAACTGCGTGAGCAACCAGAACAGCGGCTCGGCCAGCATCTTGAAGATGCCGTAGTCCTTCACCAGTTCCAGGCCCGGCGCCAGTTTGGCCAGCTTGGCTTCTTCCTGCGGGCCGACGAACAGGCGCGCGTCGAAAGTCTTGCTCGCGCCCGGGGCCAGCTCGCCGAGCGGCACGAACATGCCGACCGAGTAGACGTGTGCCGTGGCGTTGGTGGCCGGGTTGACCACGTCGCGCTTGTCGGTGAAATACTCGCGCGGCTGCTTGCTGCCGTCGGCCTTGTCGATCAGCCAGGCCGCGGCGAAGTAGTGCTGCACCATCGCGACCCAACCGTTGTCAGCGTTGACGGGATGGTCGGGCTTCTCTTCGGGTGTGCGCTTTTCGATCGCCTTGAAGTCGATCTTGTGGAACTTCGCCGTGTCGTCGTAGATGGCCGGCCCGGTGAAGGTCGAATAGACGCTCGACTCGCCCGGCGGCGCGATGCCGTCGCGCACCAGTTGCAGGTACAGCCGCGGCGTGATCGGCGCACTCGACTCGTTGACGACCTCGTTCTTCACGTCGATGACGTAGTCGCCGCGCTTGAAGGTGTAGGTCTTCACGAGCTTGAGCCCACCGACCACAGGCGACTCGAACTTCACCTGCAGCGCGTTTTCGCCGGCCTTGAGCGTGCGCTCGCCCGGCACCAGCGTCATCACGGTGTGGTGGTTCGGCAGGCCGGTGCCGCCGGCGGTCGGGATCAGGCCGGTTTGCGCCACGTAAAAGCGCTCGATGGACTCGTCCAGCAAGGCCACGTTGCGCGTGTCGGCGGGCGCCTTGGCCGCCCCTGAACTGAACAAGGCGACGAGTGGTTCGTACCACTGTTTTTCGACGTGCTCGGGCTCTTTCAGCAACTCGACGCGACTCAGCGTACCGCCTTCGCTGCGCAGCGTGGCCTTCACCAGGTCGGTCGTGATCGTGACCTGCTCCGAGGCGGCCGGCGCGGTGGCCGGCACGGCGCCCGGTGCGGTCGCGGGCGCCGCTGCGCCGGTGGATTTCGGCAGGCCGGGCGAGGCCGGTGCCGGGCCCGCAGGTGCCACTTTGGCGGGCGCCGGGCTGAACAGCGACGGTTGCCCGTTGTGCTTGTTCCAGGCGTCCCAGATCAGGAACAGGGACATGGAGAACACCACCCACAGCAGGGTGCGGCGCATATCGGTCATGGGGAGGTCTTGTTGTCGGTCGAAGGGAAAGGTGGGGCAGCGGCAGGCACGGGCGCAGCGCTGGTGAAAGATCGGAACAGGGCGGGCGGCAGCGCAGGAACCGGGTCGTGCCCACCTTCGCACCACGGGTGGCAGCGGGCCAGGCGATGCAATGTCATGTAAGCACCCGCTCCGGCGCCATGCGTTTCAATGGCTTGCAGCGAGTAGGCCGAGCATGTCGGCTCGAAGCGGCAGGCGCTGCCCAGCCAGGGGCTCAGGAAGTAACGGTAAGCGCGCACCAGCGATGTCAGCGCGCGCTGTGGCAGCGTCAGGTGGGCGGGATGGGTCATCGGGCGGGCCGACCGGTTCAGCGCAACGCCATGCGCTGAGACGCGGCGCTGAGCAGGTGTTCGAGTTCTTCGCGAGCGCAAAGCTTGAGCGCCTCGGAGGCCGCACTCGGGAACGCGGTCTTGTCGAACGGCGCTCGCAGACGAACGACCCACAGGCCACCCAGCAAGGCCCCGGCTCGGGCACCCACCACCGAGCGGATCTGCCGCTTCAGCAGCGTTCGCGTGACGGCGCGACGGGCGTGTCGTTTTGGGACGACAGCCCCCAGCCAAAGGCCAAGTTCAGCATCTGAGGCCAAGTCATCCACAGGCCTGACCAAATTTGGTGCGGCGCCTGTTGATAACTCTGCATCAGAAGCCTCGGGTTCGCGCTCGGCCGTCGGCTTGTGCGGGCGGCTCGGGCGATCAGGCAAATGGTGGACGGCAAAGTGCGTGCTGCTCACCCGGGTCCGGGTGCGCAACACGCGCTCGAAATCGGCAGATCGCAACAGGCGGCCAATCACGGGGTCAATGCGGCCGGGCCGCGCATCCGGTGATTGAGCAGGTGCCTAGTCGCGGCAGGCGGCGTCGGCCTCAGACGGCCAGGCGCTTGCGGCCCTTAGCACGGCGTGCGTTGATCACTGCACGACCCCCGCGCGACTTCATGCGAACCAAAAAGCCATGCGTGCGTGCGCGGCGAACTTTGGAGGCTTGGTAGGTGCGTTTCATGATCTGTCCAACTCTGTCTGAAATGTCGTTTTGACGGGAGACCCCGGTGCGCAGGCCAGCCTGCGGCCACTGTGAAGATCGCTGAGGATCGTGTCTTCGGCCGCAGCCTTCAAGGCACTGCGTGCAAAAGCGCTTCGGGCTCCGGGAAACCCACTATTACACCAAAAACCCCCTTCTCCGTCAACGACTTACACGGGAAGATCGGCCTGCACAGGGTCTTTCCGTATCCCATTCGATCTGTGGATAACTAGCCCGCCGCGGCCTGCGCAACGTACAATTCGCCCGCTCCACAGAAGAACTTTTCCACAATGAGCGCTGACATTTGGCAGCGCGGTTGCGAACGCCTCGCCGCCGAGTTGCCTGAACAACAATTCAACACCTGGATCCGCCCGCTGCCCGCGGCCGAGTTCACCGACCGGGGTGAACTGGGTGCCGTGGTGACATTGCGCGTGCCCAACCGTTTCAAGCTCGACTGGATTCGCAACCAGTACGCCGGGCGGATCGAAGCCGTGCTCAGCGAACTGGTGGGCAAGCCGGTGCGCCTGGACGTGACCCTGGCCGCACGCGACCCGCAAGTCAACGGCCACGCCAGTGCCGACACTGGCGTCGCGCTGGCCGCGCCGGGTGTCTTGCCCCAGGCCCTGAAAGGCGCGGTACTGCCGACCGGCCGCAACAACGTGTCGGTGACCTCGTTGCAAATTGCGCCGCTGCCGTCGCGCAGCCGCCTGAACCCGGCGTTGACCTTCGACACGCTGGTACCCGGCCGGGCCAACCAGATGGCCCGCACTGCTGCACTGCATGTGGCTGGCGCGCCCGGGCAGATGTACAACCCGCTGTTCATCTACGGCGGTGTCGGCCTGGGCAAGACGCACCTGATTCACGCGGTGGGCAACGCTTTGCTAGCCGACCGGCCCGACGCGCGCATCCTCTACCTGCACGCCGAACAGTTCATCACCGACGTGGTGAAGAACTACCAGCGCAAGACCTTCGATGAGCTGAAGGCCAAGTACCACTCACTCGACCTGCTGCTGATCGACGACGTGCAGTTCTTCGCCGGCAAAGAGCGCACGCAGGAAGAGTTCTTCAACGCGTTCGAAGCGCTGCTCGCCAAGCGCGCCCACATCATCATGACCAGCGACACCTACCCGAAAGGGCTGGTGGACATCGACGAGCGTCTCACGTCGCGCTTCGACGCCGGCCTGACCGTCGCGATCGAACCGCCCGAGCTCGAGATGCGTGTCGCGATCCTGATGCGCAAGGCCGAGCTCGAAGCCACGCTGATGCCCGAAGACGTGGCCTTCTTCGTCGCCAAGAACGTGCGCGCCAACGTGCGCGAGCTCGAAGGCGCGCTGCGCAAGATCCTCGCGTATTCGCGTTTCAGCCACAAGGAAATCAACATCGGTCTCGCGCGCGAGGCGCTGAAAGACCTGCTGTCGATCCAGAACCGGCAGATCGGAGTCGAGAACATCCAGAAGACGGTGGCCGACTTCTACAAGATCAAGGTCGCTGACATGTACAGCAAGAAGCGCCCGGCCAGCATCGCGCGGCCGCGCCAGATCGCGATGTACCTGGCCAAGGACATGACTCAAAAGAGCCTGCCCGAGATCGGCGAACTGTTCGGCGGCCGCGACCACACCACCGTGCTGCACGCGGTGCGAAAGATCGGCGCCGAGCGGCAGAAGAACACCGAGCTGAACCAGCAGCTGCACGTGCTCGAGCAAACGCTCAAGGGATGAATGCGAATGCGGCAACTGTCAAGCAACAAGTCTGGGGACAACTTCGGAACAAACACCGAGCTGTCCACAGGCCAGCGCAGTTCGCCGAAGTTGTTGTCTTTCGCGGCACGCCAAACACGGCCTTCGCCCCCATGGTTTTCAGGGGCCTAAGTGCATGATCGGGCAGGCGAAAATGGCCTTGTCCACAGAAAATGGCTCGCTCTACTATTACGACCAAGTTGAGAGGTTCAAATGATTGTCTTGAAGACAGCACAAGAAAAAGTTTTGAGCGCGCTGCAAGCGGTGGCCGGAATCGTGGAACGGCGCCACACCTTGCCGATCCTGGCCAACGTGCTGATCCGCAAGACGGGCGCGCAACTTGAACTCACCACCAGCGACCTCGAGATCCAGGTGCGCACCAGCGCCGAGCTGGGCGGTGACTCCGGCAACTTCGCCACCACGGTGGGCGCGCGCAAGCTGATCGACATCCTGCGCTCGATGCCGACCGACCAGGTCGTGACACTCACGGCCAACCAGAACAAGTTGACCTTGCAGGGCGGCAAGAGCCGCTTCACGCTGCAGACGCTGCCGAGCGACGACTTCCCGCTGGTCCAAGAGGCGGCCGATTTCGGCCCGATGTTCAGCGTGCCGCAAAAGGCGCTGAAGGGCTTGATCAACCAGGTGCATTTCGCGATGGCGGTGCACGACATCCGCTACTACCTGAACGGCATCCTGTTCGTCGCTGAAGGCAAGAACCTCACGCTGGTCGCGACCGACGGCCACCGCCTGGCCCTGGCGCAAGCCACGCTCGATGTCGAGATTCCGAAACAGGAAGTGATCCTGCCGCGCAAGACCGTGCTCGAACTGCAGCGCCTGCTGAAAGACGAAGACACCGCGATCGAAATGCGTTTTGCCGGTAACCAGGCCAAGTTCAGCTTCAGCGGCATGGAGTTCGTGACCAAGCTCGTCGAAGGCAAATTTCCCGACTACAACCGCGTGATCCCGAAGAACCACAAGAACCACGTGACGCTGGGGCGCGCGCCGTTCCTGGCGAGCCTGCAGCGCGCCGCGATCCTGACGAGCGAAAAGTTCAAGGGCGTGCGTGTGAACATCGAGCCGGGCACCTTGCGCATCGCGTCGAGCAACGCCGAACAGGAAGAAGCCAAGGAAGAACTCGAGATCGACTACGCCGGCGACAGCATCGAGATCGGCTTCAACGTCACTTACCTGATCGACGCTTTGATGAACATGAGCGTCGAGATGGTGAAGCTGGAGCTGCAAGACACCAACTCGAGCGCGCTGATCACCGTGCCCGAGCAGGCCGGCTTCAAGTACGTGGTGATGCCGATGCGCATCTAGCGTGCCGTTGCGCCGATCAAACACAAGCGGGCTTCGGCCCGCTTCAGCGCTTTAGATGGGCCCGAAGTTCCCTGCCGAACCGCCCGAACCTGACTGTGAAACCCCGATGAGCGACACCCAGAACACCGCCCCCGAAGGCGAAGACAACGCGGCCAAGAAGGCCGCCACCGCGAGCGAGCACGCCGCCGACAGCGCCGCCTATGGCGAAGGCAGCATCCAGATCCTCGAGGGCCTGGAAGCGGTGCGCAAGCGCCCTGGCATGTACATCGGCGACACCTCCGACGGCACCGGCCTGCACCACCTCGTGTTCGAAGTGGTCGACAACTCGATCGACGAGTCGCTCGCGGGTTACTGCGACGACATCGTCGTCACGATCCACACCGACAACTCGATCAGCGTGACCGACAACGGCCGCGGCATTCCGACCGGCGTGAAGATGGACGACAAACACGAGCCCAAACGCTCGGCGTCAGAGATTGCATTGACCGAGTTGCATGCCGGTGGCAAGTTCAACCAGAACAGCTACAAGGTCTCGGGTGGCCTGCACGGTGTGGGCGTGAGTTGCGTGAACGGCCTGTCGAAGTGGCTGCGCCTGACCGTGCGGCGCGACGGGCTCGTGCACTTCATGGAATTCAAGCAGGGCATTCCGCAAGACCGCATGATCGAGCTGCGCGACGGCGTTGAAGTCTCGCCGATGAAGATCACCGGCGACACTGAAAAGCGCGGCACCGAAGTGCACTTCCTGCCCGACCTGGAAATCTTCTCGAACATCGATTTCCACTACGACATCATCGCCAAGAAACTGCGCGAACTGAGCTTCCTGAACAACGGCGTGAAGATCCGCCTCGTCGACGAGCGCAACAACAAGGAAGACACCTTCGCCTACGCCGGTGGTGTGCGCGGCTTCGTCGAGTTCATCAACACCGGCAAGAAGGTGCTGCACCCGACCGTCTTCGGTGCTTCGGGCGAAAAACAGAGCGACCAGGGCACGACCATCACCACTGACGTGGCGATGCAGTGGAACGACGGCTACAGCGAGAACGTGCTCTGTTTCACCAACAACATTCCGCAGCGTGACGGCGGCACGCACCTGACCGGGCTGCGCGCTGCGATGACCCGCGTGATCAACAAGTACATCGACGACAACGAGCTGGCCAAGAAAGCCAAGGTCGAAGTCACCGGTGACGACATGCGCGAAGGCCTGTGCTGCGTGCTGAGCGTGAAGGTGCCCGAGCCCAAGTTCAGCAGCCAGACCAAGGACAAGCTCGTCAGCAGTGAAGTGCGCGGGCCGGTCGAAGACTCGGTCAGCAAGGCGCTCACCGACTATCTGCAAGAGAACCCCAACGACGCCAAGCTGATCTGCAGCAAGATCATCGACGCCGCACGCGGCCGCGAAGCGGCGCGCAAGGCCCGCGAAATGACGCGCCGCAAAGGGGTGCTCGACGGCATGGGCCTGCCCGGCAAGCTGGCCGACTGCCAGGAAAAAGACCCGGCGCTGTGCGAGATCTACATCGTCGAGGGCGACTCGGCCGGTGGCAGCGCCAAGCAGGGCCGCGACCGCAAGTTCCAGGCGATCCTGCCGCTGCGCGGCAAGATTCTGAACGTTGAAAAAGCGCGCTACGAAAAACTGCTGACGAGCAATGAAATCCTGACGCTGATCACCGCCTTGGGCACCGGCATTGGCAAGGGCATGGGCGGCGACGACTTCAACCCCGACAAGCTGCGCTACCACCGCATCATCATCATGACCGACGCCGACGTGGACGGCGCGCACATCCGCACCTTGCTGCTGACCTTCCTGTTCCGCCAGATGCCCGAGCTGGTCGAGCGCGGTCACATCTACATTGCGCAGCCGCCGCTCTACAAAGTCAAGCTCGGCAAGGAAGAGCAGTACCTGAAAGACGGCCACGAGCTCGACGCCTACCTGCTCAAGGTGGCCTTGAAAGACGCCAAGCTCGACACCGGCGTGCCCGGCGCGGCCCAGCTGCAAGGCGAAGCGCTCGAAGCGCTGGCGCGGCAGTACGTGCTGGCGAAGAACATCGTCGAGCGGCTCTCGAACTGGATGGACGTGGAAGCGCTGCGCGCGATGGCCAACGGCCTCGCGCTCGACATCGACACGCTCGAAGCGGCCGAAGCCTCGGCCTTTGCCTTGAAGGGCGCGTTGCACGACGCCGAAGTCACGGCCGAGTTCGACGCCCGCATGGACAAGCACATCCTGCGCGTCAGCCGCATGCACCACGGCAACGTGAAGAGCAGCGTCATCACCGCCGACTTCGTTCACGGCGCCGACTACGAAGCGCTCAGCCTGGCCGGCCAGACCTTCCGCGGCCTCGTGAGCGCCGACGCGGTCGTGCGCCGCGGCGAAGGCGAGCGCCAGAAGGAAGCCAAGGTCGGTGACTTCCGCGAAGCCATGAGCTGGCTGTTGCAGCAGGCCGAAGGGGCCGTCGGCCGCCAGCGCTACAAGGGCCTGGGCGAGATGAACCCGGCGCAGCTGTGGGAAACCACGATGGACCCGGCCGTGCGGCGCCTGCTGCGCGTGCAGATCGACGATGCGCTCGAAGCCGATCGTGTGTTCACGATGCTGATGGGCGACGAGGTCGAACCGCGCCGCAACTTCATCGAGACGAACGCGTTGCGGGCGGGGAACATCGACGTCTAAAAGAAGAAGAAGTCGGGGCCGGAGACACTGCTCCGGACTTCACGCCGCCGGCAAACAAGCTCCCGCATAAGCATTCGCCACGCTCGGCGTGGCGCGTCGCGGCGTTGTCCGACGCTCGGTTGCCGCAAAACCCTACCGCCGGCACGAGGCCAGCCCACCAGAATGAAACAGCCTGCAGGCAGGCGGCCCGGCGGGCCTCTGCGCGGCATGTCACTTCGACAAGGAGAAAACCATGATCCCGATGAACAGACGCAGTGTGGTGATGGCCTTTGCCGCGACGACGGCGGTGACGCTGCTCGTGCCTGTTGCAGCGTTCGCGCAACCCCGCGACAGCGGCGAGTTCCGGATTCTGCAAGCCCGTTACGGCACGGCACAGCACAACGTCGACGTCACGCGTCGGCTGCAGGAATTGGCGCGCGGCGACCGGTCGTTCCGCATCGAGAACGGCACCTTCGGCGTCGACCCGGACCAAGGTCACACGAAGACGCTGCGCATCTTCGCGCGTGGCGGGAACGGCCAGACCCAGGTCTTCGAGTACCGCGAAGGTGAGGTCCTAGACGGTTCGCGCTTCACCGGGTGGAGCGGCGGCCGCTGGGGTGACCCGAACTACCGTGGCGTCTGGGGTGATGGCCCTCGGGGCGATCGCGGCGACGACGGCCAGTACCGCATCCAGCAGGCCCTGTATGGCACGCGGCGCCGCAATGTGGACGTAACCGAACGCCTGCGCGAACTCGCCCGCAGCGACCGTTCGTTCCGCCTGACCAACGAGCTGTTCGGCACCGACCCGGCCGAAGGGCGCGTCAAGACGCTGCGCATCTACACGCGCGGCCCGGGCGGCACCAGCAAGACCTTCGAATATCGCGAGGGCAGCGTGATCGACGGCAGCCAGTTCGTTGGCTGGGGCCGCGGCGACTGGGGCCAGGACGGCCGGCGCGGCGGCTGGGGTCGCTGAGCGAGCTTCTTGATCGTGTTCCCATTCCGGTCCCGCGCGCGACGCATGCGTGCGCTTCCGGGATGGACGTCTGCCATGTACTGATCGGCTCAGCGCGGCCCAGCGGTACCGCCAGCCACGCCGGCATCGGCCACCGTGGTTCGACCGACCGCGGGTCGAGGGATGGACAGTGCGCCACCGTTCGCACTCCAATCCGGTCGAACCATGGCTCGACGAAGCATCTTCATCTCCTACGCCCGCGACGACGGGCCGCGGGTCCAGAAGGACGCGGCCCTGCTGCGTGCCGGCGGCGTGCGCGTATTCATCGACGTGCAGGACATCGAAGCCGGCGCGCCCTGGGAAGCGGCCCTGGAGTCGGCCTTGGAAAAGTGCGAACGCGTCATGGTCTTCTGGAGCCAGGCGGCCAAACGATCCACCTGGGTCGACCGAGAATGGCGGACGGCGCTGCGGCTCGGCAAACGGGTGGTTCCTGCGCTGCTGGACGACACCGCGCTGCCGCCCGAGCTCGCGGCGCTGCAAGGCATACAGCGTTCGCCCGAACCCGCCGGTGCCGCGCTTCGGGCGTCGAAAACAGCGGCCCTGGTCTGGCTCGCCACGGCGGTTGTCGCCGCCGCCCTCGGCTGGGCGACATTGAGAGGCAGCGCCGACAACCCGCACGCGCTGCCGTCGGAGGCCCAGCCTCCCACCGCCGCAGCGTCGGTGCCGCAGAGAAGCGCGTCTGACGCGGCCGCTGCCGAAGCCGCTGTCGATCGTGTGCGTGATCAGATGCTGTCGCTGCGCTTGCGAATTGCCAGAGCGGTTGACGACGAGGCCTCCGCGAGCGCCTTGCGCGAAGGGCGCGAGAAGCTCGAGGCCACGATTCACGCGCTTCCGTTCCAACTGATGGCCGTGCCGGACATCGACCGCCTGAACGCCGAGACCGGCGCCTTGCGTGCCGCGATCAATGCGCGTGCCGCTCAGTGGCCAGAGAGCAGCGCCGCAGGCCGGGAACTCCGGTTGTTGGGCAGCTTCATCGGCACATCGGCTGTCGCGGCAGCATCGGCTCCGCCCCCCGCGGCGTCTGGCCAAGATGCCGGAATGTTTATGGAGTTCAGCGTTCTCGCCCTCATCGCGATGCTGATCACTGCCTTGCCCCTGGCGCATCTGTGGCGCAAGCGTCAACGGGCGCGCAAGCTCGTCGACGCCGTCTTCGCCACCTGAGCCCGGTTATTCTGCAACGCCGAATACCCGGCCTGAGCGCGCAGGACAACCGATGAGACCAGCCTTCCTCGCGGCGTGGGCGCCGATCGCCCTCGTGTCCAGCCTGCTGCTGGTGTCGTGCGCGAGCGGCCCTGGCGCGCCGCCTCCGATGCCCGAAGCCGCGGCCCTGCGGCAGAACTGCCCGCCGCTCGGCGGGCAGACCATCGCTGCCAGCGATATCGGCCTGCCCAGTGGCATTGCGACGGTGCGCTCTTCGGTGCTCGTCGCCGCGGGCAACGGCCTGCCCGAGCATTGCAAGCTGCTCGGCGACATCGTGGCCCGCACTTCGCGCGCAGAGCCCATCCGCTTCCAGCTGAACCTGCCGCTCGCATGGAACCGGAAGGCGCTGATGTACGGCGGTGGCGGCTTCAACGGTGTGCTCATCACGGGCTTGGCGCCATTGCGCGATGCACCCGCGGGCGAACCGGTGCCGCTCGCCAAGGGCTACGCGACCTACGGCACCGACTCGGGCCACGACGGCGCAAGCTACCCCACCGACCCGGCCCGCTTCGCCCTTGACGACGAGATGTTCGAGAACTTCGCCTTCGCCTCGTACAAGAAAGTGAAGGACGTGGCCACCGTGCTGATGCAGCGTTATTACCAGCGCAAACCCGCTCAGCAGTATTTCTTCGGCGGCTCCGAAGGCGGACGCGAAGGCTTGATGCTGGCGCAGCGCTTTCCGGACGACTTCGACGGCATCGTCTCGGTGGTGCCGGTGATTCACTGGAATGGCCTCTTCAACGGCTTCGTGAGCTTCATCAAGCCGCAGCACGACGGCGGTGTGCTCAATGCCGCGAAGGCACGCCTGATCGCCAGCGCCGTCAACACCGCCTGCGACGCACTCGACGGCGCGGCCGACGGTGTGATCCAGAATTACCTCGCCTGCCCGGCGCGTGTCGACGTGCAGACGCTGCGCTGCCCGGGCGGCGCCGACGCGGGCGACGCGTGCCTGTCGGATGCGCAGATCGCCACGTTCAATGGCGCGTACGCCCCGACGCTGATGCCCTTCCCGATGGCCAACGGGTTGACGAGCTACCCGGGTCGGCTGTTCGGCGGAGAGATCCAGCCGGGCGAAGGCATCGCGCGCTGGGTGAGCGACGGCAAGGCCCCGGGCGTTGGCACCGTGGAGTCGGAGGCGCGCGGCGTGGTGTATGGCATGAGCTACGTGCGCAACGTGATCACGCGCGACCCGGGCTTCGATGTGCGTCGCTTCGACGCCGCGCTGTTCAGGGACCGCATCCTGCGCGTGTCGGTGATGATGGATTCGACCGACCCCGACCTGAGCGCTTTCCTGCGCCGCGGCGGCAAGCTCATCTTGCGCGAAAACACCGGTGACATGGCGCAGAGCCCGCTCGCCGGCATGCAGTACTTCGACAGCGTCGTCGCGCGCATGGGTCAGGGCAAGGTCGACAGCTTCGCGCGGCTGTACGTGTCGCCGGCTTCGTCGCATGGCGGTGGCGCGGTGAGCCTGACGACCGGCACTCCGGTGCCGACGACCCACGATCTGCTTGCGACGCTCGACCGCTGGGTCGCGGGCGGCAAGGCGCCCGACGACGTGCTGGTGCAGCTGCGCAACGACACGACTGCGCCGTTTGGCACCCTGGCGTCAAGGCCGATGTGCCGCTACCCGGCCTATCCGCACTACGTCGCGGGCGACGCGCTGAAAGCCGAGAGCTACCGCTGCGCCGGGCGCTGAGAGCCGGCGCTGGCCCGGCCCCGCGTCAGGGCGTGTCGGCCACGCCCGCCACCGGCGCCGCATGCGCCTTGCGGTGCGTGATCTTGCGTGTCCACTGCACCACGTCGTCGACGAAGGTGAACAGCACCGGGATCACGAGCAGGCTCAGGAAGGTGGACGTGATCAGCCCGCCGATCACCACGATCGCCATCGGCGCGCGGAAGCTCGGGTCGGTGCCCAGGCCGAGCGCGATCGGCATCATGCCGGCGCCCATCGCGATGGTCGTCATCACGATCGGGCGAGCGCGTTTGTGGCAGGCGTCGAGCAGCGCTTCCATGCGCGTCATGCCCATGTCTCGCCGCGCCATGATCGCGTATTCGATCAGCAGGATCGAGTTCTTGGTCGCGATGCCCATCAGCATGATCAAGCCGATCATCGACGGCATCGACAGCGCGGTGTGGGTGATGAACAGCGCGAGGAAGGCGCCCGGAATCGACAGCACGAGCGCTGAAAGAATCGTCACTGGCTGCACGAAGTCGTGGAACAGCAGCACCAGCACGATGTAGATGCACAACACACCGGTCAGCATGGCCAGGCCGAAGCTCTGGAACAGCTCGCCCATCGCTTCGGCGTCACCCACGGTCGTCTGCGTCACGCCCGGCGGCAGCTTCTGCAGGCTCGGCAAGGCGAGCGCCCGTTTTTCGACTTCGCCGAGCGGCTGCTGGTTCAGCTCGATCTCGAAGTTGATGTTGCGCTGGCGGTCGTAGCGGTCGATCTGCGCCGGGCCGCTGTCGATCGCGAGCGTGGCCACGTTGCCCAGCATCACCGGGCCGCGCGCGCCGGGCACGGCCAGGCGTGACAGCAGCTCGAGGTCGGTGCGCGCGTCGGCTTTGAGCTTGACGACGATCGGTACCTGGCGCTGGCTCAGGTTGAGCTTGGGCAGGGCCTGGTCGTAGTCGCCGGCAGTGGCGATGCGCAGGGTGTCGGCGATCGCCGCGCTCGTCACGCCCAGGTCGGCGGCGCGCGCGAAGTCGGGCCGCACGATCAGTTCGGGGCGCACCAGGCTGCTCGTCGACGTGACGTTGCCGATGCCGGGGATCGTGCGCAACTCGCGCTCCACTTCGCGCGCGTGGGCGCCGAGCGCGTTGCCATCTTCACCAGCCAGCACGAGGATGTATTTCTCGGCCGAACCACCGAAGCCGACCTTCACGCGCGCACCCGGCAACACCTCGACGGCTTCGCGCAGCTGTGCTTCGATGGCCTGCTTGGTCACTCCCTTGCGTTCGTCGCGCGGGGTCATGTTGATCGTGAGCGTGGCCTTGCGCACTTCGGCCGCACCACTCGGCGCAAACGGGTCGGCACCGGTGTTGCCGCCACCGACCGCGGTGTAGACCAGCTTCACATGCGGGTTCTTCTGCACCAGCTCGCGCGCCGTTTCGGCGGCAGCGAAAGTCTGCGCGAAGGTGGCGCCCGGTGGCAGCGAGATCGCTACCTGCGTCTGCGACAGGTCGTCGGGCGGAATGAACCCGGTGGGCAAGAGCGGCACCAGCATGAACGAGCCGACCAGAAAGACGGTGGCCGCGATCGTCGTCCAGATGCGGTGCTTCAGCGCACCCTTCACCCAACGCATGTAGATCTCGATCCAGCGCCCTTCCTTGTGCGCCTTCTTCGGCACTTTCAGGATGTAGGCCGACATCATCGGCGTGAGCAGGCGCGCGACCACGAGCGAGATGAAGACCGCGATCGCCGCGGTCCAGCCGAACTGCACGAAGAACTTGCCCGGCACGCCGCTCATGAACGCGGTCGGCAGGAACACCGCGATCAAGGTGAAGGTGGTGGCGATGACGGCCAGGCCGATCTCGTCGGCGGCCTGCATGGCCGCGTCGAACGGCGTCTTGCCCATGCGCAGGTGGCGCATGATGTTTTCGATCTCGACGATGGCGTCGTCGACCAGGATGCCGACCACGAGCGAGAGCGAGAGCAGCGTCACGCCATTGAGCGTGAAGCCGAACAGGTACAGGATCGCGAAGGTCGGAATGATCGACAGCGGCAAGGCCGTGGCCGATACCAGCGTGGCGCGCCAGTCGCGCAGGAACAGCCACACCACCAGCACCGCGAGCGCCGCGCCTTCGAACAGCAGCGTCATCGAGCCGTCGTAGTTCTCCTGTACCGGGTCGACGAAGTTGAAGGCCTCGGTGACGGTGATCTCGGGGTGCGCCGCCTTCATGGTCTCGAGCTGTTTGCGCACGCCGGCCGCCACTTCGGTTTCGCCGGCACCGCGTGTGCGCGTGACTTCGAAGCCCACCACCGGTTTGCCGTTGAGCAGCGCCGCCGAGCGCTTTTCGGCCACGGTGTCGGAAACGACCGCCACTTGATCGAGCCGGATGCGCCGGCCGTCGGTCAGCGTGATCTCCAGGCGCGCCAGTTCTTCGGCCGACTTCACGGTCGCGATGGTGCGCACCGACTGTTCGGCGCCGCCCACGTCGGTGCGGCCGCCCGAGGCTTCCTGCTGCACTTGGCGCAGCTGGCGCGAGATGTCGGCGGCCGTGGCATTGAGTGCCTGCAGCCGCGCCGGGTCGAGCTCGACGCGCACTTCACGTGTGACGCCACCGACGCGTGAGACCGCGCCCACACCCCGCACGCTGAGCATCGTCTTGGTGACGGTGTTGTCGACGAACCAGCTCAGCGCTTCGTCGTCCATGCGGGTCGACGCGACGGTGTAGGTCAGGATCGGCGAGCCCGACAGTTCCATCTTCGTGACGACAGGGTCGGTCAGGTCGCCGGGCAGGTCGGAGCGCACGCGCGCCACCGCGGCGCGCACGTCGTCGACCGCCTCCTGCGTGGGTTTTTCCAGGCGGAACTCGGCCGTGACGATCGCGCTGCCGTCCTGCACCGTGGTGTAGATGTGCTTCAGGCCCTGCAGCGTGGCGATCGAGTTCTCGAGCTTGCGGGCGACCTCGGTTTCGAGCTGCGCCGGCGACGCGCCGGGCAGCGTGGCCGTCACCGTGACGGTCGGCAGGTCGATGTCGGGGAAGTTCTGGATCTTCATGGCCTTGAACGCCATCAGGCCCACCAGCGTGAGCATGATGAAGAGCAGGACCCCGGGAATCGGGTTGCGGATCGACCAGGCGGAAACGTTCATGGTCGTCGTCCTTACTTGGGCGCGGGAGCGGACGCCGCGGCCACCGACTTCACGGGCGCGGCCTCGACCACACGCACGGTGTCGCCGTCGCCCAGGAAGCCACCGCCCGCCGCAACCACACGCGCCGCGGCGTCGAGCCCGGCGGTGATCTCGATGCGGTCGCCGACGCGCCGCCCTACCGAGACCTTGGCCTGCGAGACCTTCGAGTCGGGGCCCACACGCAGCACGTAGCTGAAGCCGTCGCGCAGCAGCACCGCACTCTGCGGCAGCGTCAGGCCCGAGCCGCTGCCGATCTCGAATTCGCCGCGCGCGAACATGCCGGCGCGGGCCGTGCCGCTCGACGGCAAGTCGACATAGACGATGCCGTTGCGCGTTTGCGGGTCGACCGTCGGCGCGACCATGCGCACCGTGCCTTTCAGGCCGGGGCCGTTGGCCGGCGTCACGATCACTGGCATGCCGGGCTTGAGCGAGGCCATGTCGCTGGCGGCGACCTCGCCGCGCCATTCGAGCCGGCCCTGGCGGATCATGCGGAACAGTTCCTGCCCGGCCGGCAGCACCGCGCCGACGGTCGCGCTGCGCGACGAGATCACGCCGGCGTCGGGGGCGAGCACCTGCGTCTGCTTCAAGCGCAGTTGCTGCATCTGCGCCATCGAACGCTGCGCTTCCAGGCGTGCCTGCGCGGTGCGCTCGGCGGTGAGGTACTGGTTGATCACCGACTCGCTCAACGCGCCGGTGGTTTGCAGCCCGCGCGCACGCTGCGCGTTGGCCGAGGCTTCGGCGAGGGTGGCTTCGGCTTCGGCGACGGCGGCGCGCGTTTGCGCCACGTCGGCTTGCATCGTGTCGGGCGCGAAGGTGGCGAGCACCTGGCCGCGCTTGACGACATCACCCACATTCACGCGCACCTCGGCCAGCCGCAGGCCGTTGGCTTCGGTGCCGACGCTCGCTTCCTGCCACGCTGCGATGTTGCCGTTGGCGCTGACACGCAGCGGCAACGCGACCGAGACCGGCTGCGTCACGTTGACCGTGAGCGCGGCCTTGGCCGGCGCCGATGCCGCGCCTTTCTCGTCGGCCGCCTGGACGATGCCGCCGAGGCTGAGCACGAGCACGGTGCAGGCCGCCAGGGCAGCGACGAGCGAGGTGGGGCTGGGTTTGAGCGTCATGGTGCAGCGGATGAGGTTTTTCATGGCGAGGGCGTTTGCGCAGCGGCAACCGAGCGGGTGGTGTTCGACCAGCCGCCACCGAGGGCGCGGTAGAGCGAGATCCATGCGGCGCTGCGCTCACGCTGCAGGTCGATCAGCGCGATCTGCGCTTGCAGCGCCGAGCGGCGCGCGTCTTCGAGTTCGAACAGGCTGGCCAGCCCCCCCTTGAAGCGCGCATCGGTGGCGCGGAACGAAGCGGCGAAACCTTCGGTCGCAACTTGCGCGTCGGTGTTGCGGTCGGCCGTGCTTTGCAAAGCGACCAGCGCTTCTTCGACCTCGCGCACCGCCGTGCGCAGCCTGGCGCGGTACAACGCGCCGGCTTCGTCGTAGCGCGCTTGGGCGGCGACCACGTTGGCCCGCCGCGCGCCGCCGTCGAACAAGGGCAGTGACACGGTGACCGGCCCGATCGACCACAGCGTGCCGCTCTGCGAACCCGCGCCCGATTCGAAGCGTGCCGCACTGATGCTGCCGGCCAGGCCGATGCGCGGGTAACGTTGGGCCTGGGCCTGCGACACATCGGCGCTCGCGGCGATCAGCTCGAGCTCGCTGCCCAGCAGATCG
>Ga0307516_10000676_pt1 | contig 46208 bp, 44 predicted proteins | sample 19_EM_MG_FD_203310 | JGI IMG/M metagenome (GOLD analysis project Ga0307516, IMG submission 203310) | Populus trichocarpa ectomycorrhiza microbial communities from riparian zone in the Pacific Northwest, United States - 19_EM | ecosystem: Host-associated > Plants > Roots > Unclassified | place... | reverse complement strand
GCGTGCGCAACAACGACGCCTGGATCGACGAGCTGCTCGCCAGCCTGGGCCTGGCCGACAAGGCCGATGCCAACATGCGCCAGCTCTCCGGCGGCATGAAGCGCCGGGTGCTGGTGGCGCAGGCCCTGGTGCACCGGCCGCCGGTGATCGTGCTGGACGAGCCCACCGCCGGGGTGGACGTCGAGCTGCGCCAGACCCTGTGGCAGTTCATCGCGCGCCTGAACCGCGCGGGCCACACGGTGCTGCTGACCACGCACTACCTGGAGGAGGCCGAGGCGCTGTGCCAGCGCATCGCGATGCTCAAGCAGGGCAAGGTGGTGGCGCTGGAGCGCACCTCCGAGCTGCTGGCCGGCACGGCCACGACGATGCTGCGCTTCAAGACCGACCATGCGCTGCCCGCCAGCCTCGCGGAGCGCGCGCGCGTGACCGGGCGCTTCGCGCAGGTGAGCGCGCGCGACGCGGCCGACGTCGAGGCCGTGCTGGCGCAACTGCGCGAGGCGGGTGTCCCGGTGGAAGACCTGGAGATCGGCCGTGCCGACCTGGAAGACATCTTCCTGAACATCATGACCGAGCCCGCCCAATGAGCGCCCGCCTCGTTCTCGCGGGTGCGCAACCGCTGTTCCGGAAGGAGGTCCTGCGCTTCTGGAAGGTGTCGTTCCAGACCGTCGCGGCGCCCGTGCTCACCGCGGTGATGTACCTGCTCGTCTTCGGCCACGCGCTCAACGGGCGCGTGAGCGTCTACGACGGCGTGAGCTACGTGCAGTTCCTCATTCCGGGCCTGGTGATGATGAGCGTGCTGCAGAACGCGTTCGCCAACAGCTCGTCGTCGCTGATCCAGAGCAAGATCACCGGCAACCTGGTGTTCCTGCTGGTCGCCCCGCTGTCGCCGGCGGCCTGGTTCCTGGCCTACACCGGGGCGGCCATCGTGCGAGGCATGGTGGTGGGCGCCGGCGTGATGCTGGTGACGGCGTGGTTCGCGCCGCCGGGACTCGTGAACGTCTTGTGGATCCTCGTGTTCGGCTTGCTGGGGTCCGCGATGATGGGCACGCTGGGACTGATCGCCGGGCTGTGGGCCGAGAAGTTCGACCAGCTCGCCGCGTTCCAGAACTTCATCATCATGCCGATGACGTTCCTGTCGGGCGTCTTCTACTCGGTGCATTCGCTGCCGCCCGTGTGGCACGTCGTGAGCCACCTGAACCCGTTCTTCTACATGATCGACGGCTTTCGCCACGGCTTCTTCGGCGTCAGCGACGTCTCGCCGTGGATCAGCCTGGCCGTCGTCGGCGCCAGCTTCGCCGCGGTGTCCGCGATCGCGCTGGCGCTGCTGCGCAGCGGCTACAAACTGAGGCATTGAGCGTGAGCCAGGTACAACGATCCTTCACGGGGATGTTCTTCGGCGTCAGCGACGTCTCGCCGTGGATCAGCCTGGCCGTCGTCGGCGCCAGCTTCGTTGCGGTGTCCGCGGTCGCGCTGGCGTTGCTGCGCAGCGGCTACAAATTGAGGCACTGAGCATGAGTCCTGTCGAAGAACCCATCACGCCGATGCGGCGTGTCACCACGGTGCTGGTCACCTTCGCACTCGGCTGCCTGGCCGCCGTGGCGCTGTGGAACGGGTGGTCGGTGCGCTGCGGCGAGAACTGCCCGTCGCCCAACGTCGTCCACATGCTGGTGTTCCTGGCCCTGCTGCCCACGGCCAGCACGATGACCGCCGTGCTGCTGGTCTCGACGTCCTGGCCGCGCCGCGTCAAGCTGGGCGTCGCCGGCGGGCTGCTGCTGGCGGCCGTGGTCATCGGCGCCGTCCTGGCGCGCATCCCGGCACCCTGAGGGATAATACCGATCCCATGACCGATCCCACGCCCCAAGACGTCCAGCGCTACATCGCCGACGGACTCACCTGCGATCACCTCGAGGTGGAGGGCGACGGCCGACATTTCTTCGCGACCATCGTGTCCGCGGAGTTCGAAGGCCTCATGCGCATCCGCCGCCACCAGCGCGTGTATGCCGCACTCGGGGAACGCATGCGCGAACAGATCCACGCGTTGTCGATGAAGACGCTCACGCCGGCCGAATGGGCCAGCCAGCGCGCACTCGGCAGCGATGCCGCCAGCCATTCCCATTGACGCTCCCGCGCGGCTTCGCCGCGGGTGAGAGGGCGCGCGGTGCGCGCGCCTCCCACGACGCAGCGATTCGCCTGGCCTGCCTTCCCGCCTTTCCAGCCCGACCTGCGCATTTGCAAGTTCCACCAGCCTGAGCCTATCAATGGACAAACTCCTGATCCGCGGCGGTCGCCGCCTGAATGGCGAAGTGACGATCTCCGGCGCCAAGAACGCCGCGCTGCCCGAGCTGTGCGCGACCCTGCTGGTCGCCGGCCCCGTCACGCTGCACAACGTGCCCAAGCTGCAGGACGTGGCCACCGCGCTCAAGCTGATCCGCAACATGGGTGTCACGGTCAGCTGGGGTGCGGAACGCGAGTCCGGACGCCTCGACGAGGTCATCATCGACGCGAGCGGGCTGACCACGCCCGAGGCCCCGTACGAGCTCGTCAAGACGATGCGCGCCAGCATCATGGTGCTGGGCCCGCTGCTGGCCCGCTTCGGCGAGGCGACGGTGTCGCTGCCCGGCGGCTGCGCGATCGGCTCGCGTCCGGTCGACCAGCACATCAAGGGCCTGCAGGCGATGGGCGCCGACATCCGCGTCGAGCACGGCTACATCCTGGCCAAGGCCACGAAGCTCAAGGGCGCGCGCATCACCACGGACATGGTCACGGTCACGGGCACCGAGAACCTGCTGATGGCCGCGACGCTCGCCGAAGGCGAGACCATCCTCGAGAACGCCGCCCAGGAGCCGGAGATCCCCGACCTGGCCGAGCTGCTGATCGCCATGGGTGCCAGGATCGAAGGCCACGGCACCAGCCGCATCCGCATCCAGGGCGTGGACAAGCTGCATTCACCCGCCGCGCCGCACCGCATCGTGCCCGACCGCATCGAGGCCGGCACCTTCCTGTGCGCCGTGGCCGCGGCCGGCGGCGACGTGATCCTGCGCAGCGCCGAGGCGCGCCACCTCGAGGCCGTGATCGAGAAGTTGCGCGAGGCCGGTGCCGCCATCGAGGCCGGCGACGGCTTCATCCGCGTGCAATCGCCGGGCGGAGGCAAGCTGAAGGCCGTGAGCTTCCGCACCAGCGAGTACCCGGCGTTCCCGACCGACATGCAGGCCCAGTTCATGGCCGTCGACTGCATCGCCGAAGGGACGTCGACGATCGCCGAGACGATCTTCGAGAACCGTTTCATGCACGTCAACGAGCTGGTGCGCCTGGGCGCGAAGATCGAGGTGGACGGCAAGCTGGCGGTGGTCAGCGGGGGCCAGCGACTGTCCGGCGCCACCGTGATGGCCACGGACCTGCGCGCGTCGGCCAGCCTCGTGATCGCCGGCCTGGTCGCCGACGGCCAGACCATCGTCGAGCGCATCTATCACCTCGACCGCGGCTACGACCGCATGGAAGCCAAGCTGCAGAAGCTCGGCGCCGACATCGAACGGGCGAAGTGACATGCTGACCCTCGCACTCTCCAAAGGCCGCATCTTCGAAGAGACGCTCCCGTTGCTGGCCGCGGCCGGCATCGTCGTCACCGAGGATCCGGAGAAGACCCGCAAGCTGATCCTGGCGACCAACCAGCCCGACGTCCGCGTCGTGCTGGTGCGTGCCACCGACGTGCCCACCTACGTCCAGCATGGCGGTGCCGACCTGGGCGTGGCCGGCAAGGACGTGCTGATCGAGCACGCGGCCGAGAACGAAGGCGCCGGCGGCCTGTACCAGCCGCTGGACCTGCAGATCGCCAAGTGCCGCATGAGCGTGGCCACCCGCGCCGACTTCGACTACGAGGCCGCCGTCAAGCAGGGCTCGCGCATCCGCGTCGCCACGAAGTACGTCGCCGTCGCGCGCCAGCACTTCGCCGACAAGGGCGTGCACGTCGACCTGATCAAGCTGTACGGCTCGATGGAGCTGGCGCCGCTGACGGGCCTGGCCGACGCGATCGTCGACCTCGTCTCGACCGGCTCCACGCTGAAGGCCAACAAGCTGGTCGAGGTGGAACAGATCATGGACATCTCGTCGCGGCTGGTCGTCAACCAGGCCGCGCTGAAACTGAAGCGCGAGCGCATCCGTGCGCTGATCGCCGCGTTCGCCGGCGCCATGAACGCCCCTGCCTGACCCTCTCGACGAAGACTTCACCATGCCGGTCCAGATCCGCCAGCTCGACACCTCCGCCGCCGACTTCGAAGCCGAATTCGCCAAGCTGCGCCATTGGTCGGAAGAGGCGGATCACGCGATCGAGGAGCGCGTCGCCGCGATCCTGGCCGACGTGAAGACGCGCGGCGACGCAGCGGTGCTCGAATACACGAAGCGCTTCGATGGCCTGGACGCCGCGAGCGTGGCCGCGCTGGAGTTGACGCGCGACGAGCTGAAGGCCGCGTTCGACGCCATCACGCCCGCGCAACGCACCGCTCTGGAGTCCGCCGCGCGCCGCGTGCGCAGCTACCACGAGCGCCAGCTGGAGGCCTGCGGCCGCAGCTGGCAGTACCGCGACGAGGACGGCACGCTGCTGGGCCAGAAGGTCACGCCGCTGGATCGCGTCGGCATCTACGTGCCGGGCGGCAAGGCGGCGTACCCGTCCAGCGTGCTGATGAACGCGATTCCCGCGCAGGTCGCGGGCGTGGGCGAGATCGTCATGGTCGTGCCGACGCCGCGCGGCGAGCGCAACGCGCTGGTGCTGGCCGCCGCCTGGGTGGCCGGCGCGCACCGCGTGTTCACGGTCGGCGGCGCGCAGGCCGTGGGCGCGCTCGCCTATGGCACGGCCACCATCCCGCCGGTCGACAAGATCACCGGGCCGGGCAACGCCTACGTCGCCAGCGCCAAGCGGCGCGTGTTCGGGCAGGTGGGCATCGACATGATCGCCGGCCCCAGCGAGATCCTGGTGCTGGCCGACGGCACGACGCCGGCCGACTGGGTGGCGATGGACCTGTTCAGCCAGGCCGAGCACGACGAGCTGGCGCAAAGCATCCTGCTGAGCCCGAACGCCGCTTACCTGGACGCCGTGCGGGCCTCGATCGACCGCCTGATCGGCGAGATGCCGCGCGAGGCGGTGATCCGCACGTCGTTGAAGGATCGTGGCGCGCTGATCCTGACGCGCTCGATGGAAGAGGCGTGCGAGATCGCCAACCGCATCGCACCGGAGCACCTGGAGGTGAGCAGCGACGCGCCCGAGCAGTGGGAACCGCTGCTGCGCCACGCCGGCGCGATCTTCCTGGGTGCGTACACCAGCGAGAGCCTGGGCGACTACTGCGCCGGCCCGAACCACGTGCTGCCGACCTCCGGTACCGCGCGCTTCTCGTCGCCGCTGGGCGTCTACGATTTCCAGAAGCGCAGCAGCCTGATCCAGGTGAGCGAAGCGGGCGCACACATTCTTGGCCCGATCGCGGCCGAGCTGGCCTATGGCGAGGGCCTTCAGGGCCACGCCCGGGCGGCCGAGATGCGCCTCAAGAAGGCCTGATTCGCGACAGGAGATTTGACACGAAGTTCGTGGTGCACGAAAATAGTGGAACACGAAGTTCGTGTGATTGCTCTGCTCGGAGTGCCACGATGAAGAACGTCACCGTCACGATGGAAGACACGGTCGCCGACTGGGCGCGGATGGAAGCGGCTCGTCGGAACACGAGCGTGTCGAGGATGATCGGCGAGATGCTGGCGGACAAGATGCGGCACGACGACGCGTACGAGCGCGCCATGCGCGAGGAACTCGAGTTCAAGAGCATGGGCGAATCCAAGGGCCCGTACTTCACGCGCGACGAAGTCAACGATCGAACGAGGTTGCGGTGAGCGTTGACGCATTCATCGACACCAACGTCCTGCTCCATTGCGTGGACGATCGCGCGCCTGCGAAGCGGGACCAGGCCCAGGCCTGGGTGCGCGCCTGCTGGACGCGCCGTTGCGGGCGGACGAGCGGGCAGGTGCTCAATGAGTTCTACGCCAACGCGCGCAAGAAGTTCTCCTCGGCGATCTCGGCGGGCGATGCGCGGGCGTTGGTGCGTCGCTACCAGCACTGGAACCCCTGGCAGAACGATCATGCGACGCTCGAGACCGCCTGGGCGATCGAAAGCCGCTACGGTTTCAGCTTCTGGGATTCGCTGATCATCGCGGCGGCGCAACAACAGGGCTGCACGTATCTGGTGTCCGAGGACATGCAGCACGGCCAGCAGGTGGACAGCGTGCAGATCCTGAACCCGTTCCTGATCGGCCCCGAAGTCCTCGACGGCGAGCCGCCGACACCGACTTCCATTGCCAAGGTGCAACGATGACCTCGCTTCCCGAGCGCATGTCCCGCTACCTCCGCGCCGACGTCCAGGGCATGCACGGCTACGCCGTCCAGCCCAGCGCCGGTTTCGTGAAGGTGGACACGATGGAGAACCCGTTCCGCCTGCCGCCCGCGCTGCGCAGGGAACTGGGCGAGCGGCTGGCCGAGGTCGCGCTGAACCGCTACCCGGCCGAGCGCGGCGACGTGCTGCGCGCCGAGCTGGCGAAGCACGCGAACATGCCCGAAGGTTGCGACATCATGCTGGGCAACGGCTCCGACGAGCTGATCAGCCTGCTGACGCTGGCCGCCGACGTGCCCGGCAACGTCGTCATGGCGCCGCTGCCCGGCTTCGTGATGTACGAGATGGCGGCCAAGCTGCAGGGGCTGAAGTTCGTCGGCGTGCCGCTGACGCCCGACTTCGAGCTCGACGGCCCGGCCATGCTGGCCGCGGTGCGCGAGCACCAGCCCGCGCTGCTGTACATCGCCTACCCGAACAACCCGACCGCCAACCTGTGGGACGACGACGTCATCGACGCGATCATCGAGGCCGCCCCCGGCCTGGTGGTGATCGACGAGGCCTACCAGCCGTTCGCCGCGCGCGACTCCCTGGCCCGGCTGCGGCGCCACGAGCAGGTGGTGCTCATGCGCACGATGAGCAAGTTCGGCCTGGCCGGCGTGCGAATCGGCTACATGATGGGCCGCCGGGCGCTGATCGCCGAGATCGACAAGCTGCGCCCGCCGTTCAACATCAGCGTGCTCAATTGCGAGACGGCGCTGTTCGCGCTCGAGCACGTCGATGAATATGCGAAACAGGCCGCGACGATCCGCGCCGAACGTGAGAAGCTGTCGAGCGAGATATGCATGCTGCCCGGCGTGCGTGCGTTCCCCAGCGAAGCCAACATGATCCTCGCGCGCGTGCCCGACGCGAAGCGCGTGTTCGAGGGCATGCGCGCGCGCGGGGTGCTGATCAAGAACGTGTCCGGGCTGCATCCGCTGCTCGCCAACTGCATCCGCATCACCGTGGGCACGCCCGAAGAGAACCCGCAGACCCTGGCCGCCTTGCGCGGCGCCCTCGAAGAGCTCACGTCATGACCGCACCCCGCATCGCCACTGTCCAGCGCGACACCAAGGAAACGCAGATCCGCGTGAGCGTCAATCTGGACGGCACCGGCGTATCCCGGCTCGAGACCGGCATCGGCTTCTTCGACCACATGCTGGACCAGATCGCGCGCCACGGGCTGATCGACCTCGACATCCAGGCGGTCGGCGACCTGCACATCGACGGCCACCACACCGTCGAGGACGTCGGCATCACGCTGGGCCAGGCGGTGGCCCAGGCCGTGGGCGACAAGAAGGGCCTGACCCGATACGGCCATGCGTATGTGCCGCTGGACGAGGCGTTGTCGCGCGTGGTGATCGATTTCTCCGGCCGCCCGGGCTTGCACATGGACGTCGACTTCAAGGCCGGCATGGTCGGCGCGTTCGACACCCAGCTCACCTTCGAGTTCTTCCAGGGTTTCTCGAACCACGCCGGCGTGTCGCTGCACATCGACAACCTGAAGGGCCACAACGCGCACCACCAGGCCGAGACGATCTTCAAGGCGTTCGGCCGCGCGCTGCGCATGGGCATGACGCTGGATCCGCGCTCGCTGGGCGTCATCCCGTCGACGAAGGGCAGCCTGTGACCTCCACCGTCGCCGTGGTCGACTACGGGATGGGCAACCTGAAGTCCGTCTCGCAGGCCGTGATCAAGGCGGCCGAGGGCAGCGGCGTCAACGTGGTCATCACGCAGCAGGCCGACCAGGTCTACGCCGCCGACCGCATCGTGCTCCCCGGCCAGGGCGCGATCCGCGACTGCATGCGCGAGTTGCGCGACTCCGGCATGCTCGAAGCGGTGCTGGACGCCGCCGCGCGCAAGCCGATGCTGGGCGTCTGCGTGGGCATGCAGATGCTGCTCGATCACAGCGAGGAACAGGACACGCCCGGCCTGGGCCTGATCCCCGGCACGGTCAAGCGCTTCCACCTCGAAGGCCGGCTGCAGGGCGACGGCAGCCGCTTCAAGGTGCCGCAGATGGGCTGGAACCGCGTGCGCCAGGAGTTCGCCCATCCGCTGTGGGCCAACATTCCCGACGACAGCTGGTTCTATTTCGTGCACAGTTTCCACGTCGCGCCGTCTGAGGTCCGCCACAGCGCCGGCACCACCGAGTACGGCGAACGCTTTACCTCGGCGGTGGCGCGGGATAATATTTTCGCGACTCAATTCCACCCCGAGAAGAGCGCCGACCTCGGCCTGGCGCTTTACCGCAACTTCCTGCACTGGATGCCCTGACGGGCCCGCGCCATGCTGCTGATTCCCGCGATCGATCTCAAGGACGGTCACTGCGTTCGACTTGAACAAGGTGACATGTCGGTCTCCACCAGCTTCGGAGACGACCCCGCCGTCATGGCGCGACGATGGCTCGCTGCGGGCGCGCGACGCCTCCACCTGGTCGACCTCAACGGCGCCTTCGCCGGCAAGCCGATCAACGAGGCGGCGGTCAAGGCGATCATCAAGGAGGTCGGCAGCGAGATCCCGATCCAGCTCGGCGGCGGCATCCGCGACCTCGATACCATCGAGCGCTACCTCGACGACGGCATCAGCTACATCATCATCGGCACGGCCGCGGTGAAGAGCCCGGGCTTCCTGAAGGACGCCTGCACGGCCTTCGGCGGCCACATCATCGTCGGCCTGGACGCCAAGGACGGCAAGGTCGCCACCGACGGCTGGAGCAAGCTCACCGGCCACGAGGTCGTGGACCTGGCGCTGAAGTTCCAGGACTACGGCGTCGAGGGCGTGATCTACACCGACATCGGCCGCGACGGCATGCTCACCGGCATCAACGTCGACGCCACCGTCAAGCTCGCCCAGGCGCTCACCATCCCCGTCTTCGCCTCCGGCGGCCTCGCCGGCATCGCCGACATCGAGAAGCTGTGCGCCGTCGAGGATGAAGGCGTCGAAGGCGTGATCTGCGGCCGCTCGATCTACACCGGCGCACTCGATTTCACCCTGGCCCAGGCCCGCGCCGACGAACTCATCACCGGCTGAGCCCACACACCGGTGCCAGGTCCTGCAAGACCTGACACCCAACGGATTTCCAATGCTCGCCAAACGAATCATTCCTTGCCTCGACGTGACCGGCGGTCGCGTGGTCAAGGGCGTCAACTTCGTCGAACTGCGGGACGCGGGCGATCCGGTGGAGATCGCGGCGCGCTACAACGAGCAGGGCGCGGACGAGCTCACGTTCCTCGACATCACGGCCACCAGCGACGCCCGCGGGCTGATCCTGCCGATCATCGAGGCGGTGGCCTCGCAGGTGTTCATCCCGTTGACGGTGGGCGGGGGCGTGCGCGAAGTCGCCGACGTGCGACGCCTGCTCAACGCCGGCGCCGACAAGGTCAGCTTCAACTCGGCTGCGGTCGCCAACCCGCAGGTCATCAGCGACGCGTCCGACAAGTACGGCGCGCAGTGCATCGTCGTGGCGATCGACGCCAAGCGGCGCGGCCCCGAGGACGCCGCCGCGCGCGGTCCGGGCTGGGACGTCTACACCCACGGCGGCCGCAAGAACACGGGCCTCGACGCCGTGGCCTGGGCGCGCGAGATGGTGGCGCGCGGCGCCGGCGAGATCCTGCTCACCAGCATGGATCGCGACGGCACGCGCGCCGGTTTCGACCTCGAACTGACCCGTGCGGTCTCGGACGCGGTGACCGTACCGGTGATCGCATCGGGCGGCGTCGGCACGCTGGACCACCTGGCCGACGGCGTGCAGCAGGGCGGTGCCGACGCGGTGCTGGCCGCCAGCATCTTCCACTACGGCGACCACACGGTGGCTGAGGCCAAGGCCGTGATGGCCGCGCGCGGTATCCCCGTGCGGCAGTAAATCTCGCAGACTGCGACAATCGCGGGTTATCTCGAGAAAGCTCCCGTGAAGAACCCCACCCGTCCCGCGCGCCCGAAGTCGCCGCAAGGACCGCGCGCGATGCGCGACGCCTACGTCCCCGGCGCCCCCGATCCGTGGGACGACGACGCTGCCCCCGTGCGCAACACGCGCGCTGCCCGCGCCGCGCGCGCGCAGGCCGCCGCGGCAGCGCCGGTCGAGCTGACGCCCGCGCAGAAGATGGCCCAGAAGCGCGAACGCCGCGCCGCCGTCAACGCGTCGCACGAGATCCGCATCATCGGCGGCCAGTGGCGCCGCAGCCTGCTGCCGGTGCCCGACCTGCCCGGCCTGCGTCCCACGCCCGACCGCGTGCGCGAGACGCTGTTCAACTGGCTGGGCCAGGATCTCGCCGGCTGGAAGGTGCTCGATGCGTTCGCCGGCACCGGCGTGCTGGGTTTCGAAGCCGCATCGCGCGGCGCGGAGACGGTGCAGTTGCTGGAGCGCGAGACCAAGCTGGTCGCCGGCCTCACCGCCTCCAAGGCCAAGCTGGGTGCCAGCGCGGTCACGATCACGCAGGCCGACGCGATGGCCTGGATGAAGCGTGCCCCGGCCCAGTTCGACCTGGTGTTCCTCGACCCGCCGTTCGACGCCAACCTGTTCGAGTCGGCGCTGGCCGCATCGCTGAACTGCGTGGTGCCACAGGGCTGGATCTACCTCGAGGCGTCGGCGCCGTTCGACGCCGCGTCGCTGGCCGAGCGCGGCCTGGAGCTCTACCGCCACTCGCGTGCCGGGGCCGTCCATGCCCATTTGATCCGCAAGCTTTGACCTTGCGCAAATCAACCAGACCCGCGCGCAACACGACTGTGAAATGATCGCGGCCATGCCGCTTCGTTCGCGCTTCGCAAGGTAATCATGCCCAAGTCCACACTGACCGCCGTCTACCCCGGAACCTTCGACCCGATGACGTTGGGACACCAGGATCTGATGCGCCGTGCGAGCAACCTGTTTCCGCGGCTGATCGTGGCCATCGCGGCCGGCCACCACAAGCGCACGATGTTCTCGATCGCCGAGCGCCTGGAGATCGCCAAGGAACTGGCCAAGCCTTACCAGAACGTCGAGGTGGTGTCCTTCCGCGGCCTCTTGCGCGACTTCGTCGTGGAGAACGGCGGCAAGGTGGTGGTGCGCGGGCTGCGCGCGGTGAGCGACTTCGAGTACGAGTTCCAGATGGCCGGCATGAACCGCCAGCTGATGCCCGACGTCGAGACGCTGTTTCTCACGCCGTCCGACCAGTACCAGTTCATCAGCGGCACCTTCGTGCGCGAGATTGCCTCCCTTGGTGGTGATGTTTCCAAGTTCGTGGCACCCTTGGTGCTGTCGAAACTGAAGGAACGAATCTCTCAGCCCCGAGAGACCGAGTAGCCCAAATGGCCCTGATGATCACGGACGAGTGCATCAACTGCGACGTCTGCGAACCCGAATGCCCCAACGAGGCGATCTCGATGGGCGTGGACTACTACGTCATCGCGCCGGACAAGTGCACCGAATGCGTGGGCCACTTCGACGCCCCGCAATGCGTGCAGGTGTGCCCGGTCGAGTGCATCCCGATCAATCCGGAGCACGTCGAGACGCCGGATCAGCTGATGACCAAGTACCGCCAGCTGCTGGGCCTGGACGCGCCGGCGCAACCCGCCACCGACGCCGGCACCGGCACCTAGACGGTCACGCCGCCCGCGGATCGTTGGGCGACCGCCCGGCGCCGGGCGCCAGCCGCGGATCGAGCGCGAATCGCTCTTCGCGCGTCCGGGAAAGCAGGCCGGCCGCGGCCACCGCGTCGATCAGGACGTTCCACGAATGCGCGCTCACGACGCTGGGGATCAGCACGATGGGATGCTCGGCGAGCAAGGTATCGGCGAAGGCCTGCTGATTCCTGCTCACCGCACCGGGTCGCAACCAGTTCGGGTTCGGCACGTCCTGCGGCCGTACCACGTGGGCCGCGGTCACGTCCGAGATGGTGATCTCCAGCAGGTCGTGCGGCACCGTGTCGAGCGCGTCGAATCCTTTGTGGACGGCGGCCTCGAGGATGGTCGTGGCCGGGTCGATGGACGTGTACAGGATGCGCGTGCCCGCGGAGTTCCAGCGGCCGCCAAAGCGGAACGCGCCTTCCGCCTTGTGCCATTCGTCGACGTACTTCGCATTCTCGAGGCGCCAGACCGTCCATGCCGTGCCGGGCGCGAACGGCGGCAGGGGTGTCAAGCGTAGACCCCGTACTCCATGCGACCCAGCAGCGTCTTCACGAGCTCCGTCCCGGCCGTGCTTTGCAGCAGGTCGATCGGGCGATGGCCGTCGAGGCTCGGCTCGGGCGAGGTCAGCCATCGCTCGGCGTTGGCCAGGTTGCCCAGGACGACGGTCGCCTGTGTCGTCACCGTGGCCAGGCGCATCGCGCGGTCGCTGGCGTTGGAATCGAGGGGCCTGGAACTCGCCTCGGCGCGCTGGAACGTGCGCTCGCTGATGCCCATGACGTCGAGCACCTGCCGCAAGTTGATGACGTTGTAGTGCTGGACGAGCTGGTTGATCCGGCCGGTGGTCACCCCGTCGATCACGAACGCATGCGCCGCCAGGCCGGTGGGATCGTCCACGAAAGGCGCATCGTTGCGGAGCGCAGCGGCGGACTTCGTCCTGCCGCTGGGCAGGTGCACGACCAGTCCGTCGCGCGTGCCCTTCGGCTGCGTGGCCGCGGCGGGCGCGCGCTTCGATGCGACGCGTGGCTTGCCGGCCAGCGCCGATGCGTTGGCGGCACGCCTGGCCTTGTGTTGCTCGACGGTCATCCTGCGCTCCATGACAAGTGTCGGTGAAAGTGCGTCACTTGTCGTCATGATACTCCCGGAACGGTGACCGCGCCGGTGGGTCGCCGGCCCGCATCGCCGCGCCTACTTCGATCCAGTCTTGGTGGCGCCTGACGCCGCCTTGGCCACCGCATGCCGCCGCCGCGCCTTGTTCGGCGCGCAGCCGCTTGCCGTCCGCTCCGCGCAGCCTGGCGTGGCACGCGCGACGCGCTTCCTCGCGGGCTCCGACGCCGCGCGTTCGCGCTCATGCCGGCCGGCTTCCAGCCACGCCGCGAGGCGCTTGTCGCGCGCCGCGACGTCGTCCGCCTGGCGGCGCTGCGCTTGCGTGCGGCCATCGTCGACGTCCAGCGGCGCGACATCGCCGCATGGCCGCGGGGAGTAGCTGTTCCCGCAGCGATAGATCGCCCGGTCGGGTGGCAAGGGGTCGGGCACCGTGGCCGACGACGGCGCGAGGATCTGCGCCGTGGTCGGCGCCGAGGCGGCGCGGGGCGCGCGCGGCGTGCGGGCGTGCGCAGCGTCGGCCCAGAGGCTGCCAGCGCAAAGCATCGCGGCGCACAGAGCGGGCGCTCGCTGTCGCGCTGGTCGCGCGGCGCGCGCGTTGGAAGCGGTGGTGGGGAAGAGGGCGTGAAAGGCGGTCCGTGTCGTCACTCGGCGGGCTCCTGCGTGCCGGCCGCGGCCGGCCCCGCAGGGCTCGCAGGGTGAGACGGCGACGGCGTGGCCGTCGGCACCTTGGACATCAGGCCCTGCAGCAGCGGATTGAGCTGCGGCGGGCGCGGCGGCTTGGGGCGCGGCGGTTTGGCGTGGATCTTCATCATCGCCTTGTCCATGTCGCCCGCCAGCAGCAGGTCCAGCACTTTCAGGCTGTCGTCGACATTCTTCTCGATTAGCTCGCGTTCGGCGGCGGGCGGCTTGCGCAGCACGTAGTTGGACACCTCGTTGCGGTCGCCCGGGTGGCCGATGCCCAGGCGCAGGCGCCAGAAGGCGGGCGTGCCGAGCTGTGCCTGGATGTCCTTCAGCCCGTTGTGGCCGCCGTTGCCGCCGCCCTTCTTGAGCTTCATCTCTCCGGGCGAGATGTCGAGCTCGTCGTGCACGACGAGGATCTCGTCCGGCAGGATCTTGAAGAAGCGCGCCAGAGGCGAGACGGCCTTGCCCGACAGGTTCATGTAGGTGAGCGGCTGCTGCAGCCACACGGGGCCGTCGGGCCGGTTCACGCGCGCGACGAAGCCGTGGTACTTCGGATCGTGCACCAACTGGCCCTTGAGCTGGCGCGCGGCGCCGTCCACCCACCAGAAACCGGCGTTGTGGCGCGTGTCCTCGTATTCCGCCCCGGGGTTGCCGAGGCCGACGATCAATCGAATCATGACGCGATTATCGGTGCGCCGAAGCGAGTCCGGGCACGTCGTCCGTCCACACGAGCGACGCGATCTTCCAGTCGCGCGCGTTGCGCACGAATTGCAGCGACTTCGTGCCGCCGCCCTCGAACGCCACGCCGTCGAGCGTCCCGCGCTTGGCGTAGTGCAGCCAGCGCTGGGCGATCGCGCCGTGGATCTCGGTGCGCGACTCGGTCTCGTGCTCCTCGAAGTCGGTCAGCCGGCCGCGCACCAGCATCTCGGCGCGGGGCGCGATGAAGCCGTGAAGGTCGGTGGTGGTGACCGTGCCGAGCGCGTCGGCCACGCGGACGGTGGCGTCCTGCATGAAGTAGTGCGGCAGCGCGGGCAACGTCGGGATGACACCGTCGCGGTTGGTGAACGCGGCCAGGAAGCGGCCGGTCAGCGCATCGATCTGTGCCCGGTCGTCGCCCGGGTCGCGGCGCGGCGTCTTGAACAGCCACGTCTCGCGCTCCTCGCCGACCAGACGCGTGACGCCGGCGTCCTCGAGCCCGATCTGTCGCAGCACGGCCGCCGAGCCGGCGTTCGTCGGGCCGGTGATGCCCCACACCTCGGCCAGGCCCAGCACGTCGTGCGCGTAGCGCACGCAGGCAGCGGCGGCCTCGCGCGCGTAGCCCTGGCCGCGGAACTCGGGCATCAGCGCGTAGCCGACGTCGGCCTCCATCAGGGTGTCGCGCTTGATCAGGCCGCACATGCCCAGGAGGCGCCCGTCGGACTTGCGCTCGACGCCCCAGAACCCGAAGCCCAGCCGGCCGTAGGTGGCCGTGTGGCGCGTGGCGATCCACGCGAGCGCCTGGCGCCGAGTGCGCACGTTGCGCTCGCCGATGTTGGCGAGCCAACCCGGATCGTTGAGCAGGGCGCGCAGGAAGTCGGCATCGGTGTCGGCAGGGGTGAACCAGCGCAGGCGCAGGCGTTCGGTCTCGAGGATCAGCATCCGTGTTCCATGTGTCGTGTTCAGGGCTGCAGCAGCGCCGAGCGCGCGCCGGCGATCAGCGACTGGCCGATCTGTTCCATCAGGCCGGAGCGGGCGACCGGCGCCGGGCCGTCGGTGGGCATCTCGATGCCGGTGCCCAGCTTCCATTGGTGCCAGTACAGCGCGACGTCGATCGTGACCTCGGGCCGGATCGCCACCAGGGCGCCGGCGTCCAGGTGCGGCCGCGCGAGCAGTTCGGGGATCACCGCGACGCCCCAGCCCATCACCGCGGCGCGCGCGCCGGCCTCGCTGGACGGCACGTAGCGTTCCTTCAGGCGCGGGTCGCGCACGCCCATCGCGCGCGCGACCCACTGGGCCTGCATGTCGTCCTTGCGGTTGAACACGATGAACGGCAGCTTGGCGAAGTTGGCCTCGTTGAGGCCCGCGGGCATCGCCAGCGCGATGAAGGCCGGACTGGCCACGGCGATGTAGCGCATGTGGCCCAGCGGCTGGCAACTGCAGCCACGCAGCGCCATGGCCACCGTGCTGACGCAACCCAGCACCTCGCCCTCGCGCAGGCGGTCGTGCGTGAAGTCCTGGTCGTCGACGATCAGCTCGAGCCCGTAGCCCTCGCGCTGGCCGGCGTGCACCAGCGCATCGAGGGCGCCCAGCACCCAGGTGGCGAGGCTGTCGGCGTTGATCGCGATGGGCAGGCGCTCCTCGCGCATCTGCGTCGCGCCGAGCTCGCGCGCGGCGTCGGCGCGCAGCGCCTGCAGCTGGCGCGCGTAGCGCAGCAGCACCTTGCCGGGCTCGGTCATGCGCAGCGGGCGCGAGCGCACCACCAGCAACTGGCCGACCTGCGTCTCGAGCGCGCGCAGGCGTTGCGAGACGGCCGATTGCGTGATCGACAGCAACTGCGCGGCACGCTCGAAGCTGCCAGCCTCGGCCAACGCGGCGAGCGACTCGAGCGCGGCGGGATCGAGCAGGTTCATAAGTCCAGCTACTGTAATCGCTGTAATTGCGATGCAGCTTCACACTTTCCCGGGGTCGGCCTACGCTGGTTTTTCAAATATTCCAATAGCGGAGACATCTCATGAAGATCGGCGTTCCGAAAGAAATCAAGAACCACGAATACCGTGTCGGGCTGACGCCGGCGAGCGTGCGCGAGTTCGTCGCGCACGGCCACGCGGTGATGGTGCAGGCGGGCGCCGGCGCGGCGATCGGGCTGGACGACGCGCAGTACCGCGCGGCCGGCGCGACGCTGGTCGACAGCGCGCAGGAGGTGTTCGCCAAGGCCGACATGATCGTCAAGGTGAAGGAGCCCCAGCCGCAGGAGTGCGCGATGCTGCGCCCCGGGCAACTGCTTTACACGTACCTGCACCTGGCGCCGGATCCGGAGCAGACGGCGGCGCTGGTGAAGTCGGGCGCGGTCTGCGTGGCCTACGAGACGATTACCGGCGCCAACGGCGGACTGCCGCTGCTCGCGCCGATGAGCGAGGTCGCGGGGCGCATGTCCATCCAGGCCGGCGCCGCGCACCTCGAGAAGAGCAAGGGCGGCATGGGCGTGCTGCTGGGTGGCGTGCCGGGCGTCGCGCCGGGCCATGTTGCCATCCTGGGCGCGGGCGTCGTGGGCACGCATGCGCTGCAGTGCGCGGTGGGCGCGGGTGCGCGCGTGACGGTGCTCGACAAGAACGTCGACCGCCTGCGCCAGCTGGACCTCGTGTTCGGCAACCGAATCACCACGCTGTATTCGAACGCGGCGTCGGTGGAGGAGATCGTGCTCGAAGCCGACCTCGTCGTCGGCGGCGTGCTGATCCCCGGCGCAGCCGCGCCCAAGCTCGTCACGCGCGACATGATCGCGCGCATGCGCAAGGGTGCCGTCGTCGTCGACGTGGCGATCGACCAGGGCGGATGCTTCGAGACCTCGCACGCCACCACGCACGCCGAACCCACCTACATGGTCGACGGCGTCGTGCACTACTGCGTGGCCAACATGCCCGGCGCGGTCGCGCGCACCTCCACCTTCGCGCTCAACAACGCCACGATCGGCCCCGGCCTCGCGCTGGCCGACCAGGGCTGGCAGGCGGCGATGCGCGGCAATCCGCATCTCAAGGCGGGCCTCAACGTGGCCAACGGCAAGATCACGTTCGAAGCCGTCGCGCAGGGACTGGGCTACGACTACACGCCGGCAGACGTGCTGCTGAACTGAGCGGCGCAGCCCGCGGCGAGCTGGTTGCCGGCGGCACTCGGACCTTTCGAGTGCCGCCGGATAAAATCGCCCGGATATGTCCCGTCTCGCCGTCCTCCCGCAGTATTTCTATCCCAAGCGCCTTCTCACCCTCTATGCGGGCTTCATGGCGCGCAACGAGTGGGGCCGGTACACGACGCGGCTGATCCGCAACTTCATTCGCGACTACCACGTCGACATGAGCGAGGCGTTGCAGCCCGACCCGGCCGCATACAAGAGCTTCAACGAGTTCTTCACGCGTGCGCTCAAGCCCGGCGCGCGCACGATCGTCGCGGCCGACCTCGTCTGCCCGGTGGACGGCGCGATCAGCCAGTTCGGCCGCATCAACACGCACACGATCTTCCAGGCCAAGGGCCACGAGTACACGACGCAGGCCTTGCTGGGCGGCGATCCGACCATCGCCGACCCGTTCATCCACGGCAGCTTCGCGACGATCTATCTCAGCCCCAAGGACTACCACCGCATCCACATGCCGTGCGACGGCCGCCTCATGCGCATGATCCACGTGCCGGGCGACCTGTTCTCGGTGAACCCGGTCACCGCGCAGGGCGTGCCGGGGCTGTGGGCGCGCAACGAGCGCGTCGTGTGCATGTTCGAAGGCCCGCGCGGCCCGTGGTCGCTGGTGCTGGTCGGCGCCACCGTCGTGGGCAGCATGCAGACCGTGTGGCACGGCGTGGTGAACGCGAAGCGGCCCGGCAAGATCCGCGAGTGGCGCTACGACGACCAGAACATCGAGCTGAAGAAGGGCGTGGAGATGGGCCGCTTCCTGCTCGGCTCGACGGTGATCATGGTGTTTCCGAAGGACGACATCGCGTTCAACGCTGCGTGGGCGCCGGCCAAGGGCGTTCGCTTGGGTGAAGAGATGGCGAACTATCGGGCCTGAAGTTTCGACCAGGCGAACCTGGTCATCCTGCGCGAAGTCGCAGGATCCACGCCGGCGCATGACGCTCCCACCGGGGTGGATTCCGCGACTGCGCGCGGAATGACCAGGTTGGCCGGACGGCTTCAAGACGGCGCGGCAATTCCCCGCAAATCGGCGGTGAACAACGAAAAAGCCCCGCCGAAGCGGGGCTCTCCAGAGAAATCTCGACGCGGCCGTCGCCGCGCGAGATCACTTCTTCTTGGCAGCGGCGGCCGGAGCGGCTGCGCCGGCGGCGGGCTTGGCCGGGGCGGCCTTGCCGCCCTTGCCCTTGGGGGCGGCGGCGGCGGCTGCAGCGGCGGCGGCAGCGGCTGCTTCCTCCTCAGCGGCGTCGGCGGCGTTGACCTTCGGCTCGGCGACCGAGACGACGACCGGGTTCTGCGTGCCGTGCTTGACGGCCTTGATGCCGGCCGGGAACTTCAGGTCGGACACGTGCAGCGACTTGCCCTTGACGAGGCCGCTCAGGTCGACGGCGATGAATTCGGGCAGCGCGGTGGCCAGGCATTCGACTTCGACTTCGGTGGCGACGTGGTTGACGACACAGGTGTCGGTCTTGACGGCCGGCGAGTTTTCTTCGCCTTCGAAGTGCAGCGGCACCTTCTTGCGCAGGCGCGTGTTCGCGTCGACGCGCTGGAAGTCGATGTGCTGGACGATCTGCTTGTACGCGTGCATCTGGAAGTCGCGCAGCAGGACCTGGGAGACCTTGCCGGCCAATTCCATCTCGAGGACGGACGAGTGGAACGCTTCCTTCTTCAGGGCGAAGTAGAGGGCGTTGTGATCGAGTTCGATCGTTTGCGGCTCGCCGGCACCGTAGACGATGCCGGGAACCTTGCCAGACAGACGCAGGCGGCGGCTCGCTCCGGTCCCCTGCAGGCTGCGCTCATAAGCGGTGAACTTCATGTGAAAACTCCATATTTGGGCCCCGCGACCAGGCGCCCGGTAAAAACGATCCAGCCACCGCTTCTCCGCTCGTGGGCGGACGGCCGAAGGATCGGGGAATGCGGATCAGAAGTTGTTGTTCTGTTCCGCAAAGAGGGAGGTGACCGATTCGCCGTCAGAGATGCGGCGGATGGTCTCGGCGAACAGGAAGGCCACCGACAGCTGGCGGATCTTCTTGCAGGCCTTGCCGGCGTCGGACAACGGCAGCGTGTTGGTGATCACGACTTCGTCGAGCGCCGAATTCTTGATGCGTTCCACGGCCGGGCCGGAGAACACGGGGTGCGTGCAGTAGGCGTAGACGCTCTTGGCGCCGCGATCCTTGAGCACCTCGGCGGCCTTCACGAGCGTGCCGGCGGTGTCGATCATGTCGTCCATGATCACGCAGTTGCGGCCGTCGATGTCGCCGATCACGTGCATCACTTCCGAGACGTTGGCCTTCGGACGACGCTTGTCGATGATGGCCAGGTCGCAGCCGAGCTGCTTGGCCAGCGCGCGGGCGCGCACCACGCCGCCGACGTCCGGCGACACGACCACGAGGTCTTGATAGTTCTTCGACTTGACGTCGGTGAGCAGCACCGGCGACGCGTAGATGTTGTCCACGGGGATGTCGAAGAAGCCCTGGATCTGGTCGGCGTGCAGGTCCATCGTGAGCAGGCGCTCGACACCCACGGTCTGCAGCAGGTTGGCGACGACCTTGGCGCTGATCGGCACGCGCGTCGAACGCGAGCGGCGATCCTGGCGGGCGTAGCCGAAGTACGGGATCACGGCGGTGATGCGGCGCGCGCTGGCGCGCTTCAACGCATCGATCATGATCAGCAGCTCCATCACGTTCTCGTTCGTCGGCGCCCCGGTGGACTGGATGACGAACACGTCGCGTGCACGGACGTTCTGGTGGATCTCGACGTCGCATTCGCCGTCGGAGAAGCGGCCGACCTTCGCCTTGCCGAGCTCGGAGCCGAGCTGAGTGGCGATTTCCTGTGCCAGCACAGGGTTCGCGTTGCCTGTGAACAGGACCGTGTTGAACAGCACGTCGGAGACTCCGTGAGGGGCGGGGTGCGCAGCGAGACCGGGTGCCGGCCATTGCGACCAGCTTTTCGAACCGCGACCTTATCCGGGGACACCGGTAACGTCGGGCAAGGACATTTGGCAGGGGAAGAAGGATTCGAACCTTCGCATGTCGGAATCAAAATCCGATGCCTTAACCAACTTGGCGACTCCCCTACACAGGATCCGGCCGCGAAGCCGAACCCGTAACTCTCTTCTCAGACTGCCCAGGCCCGCAACGGGTGGTGAGCCAGACTGTGGCACATCCGGCCGCTCCAGCCATCGGGAAGTTCACCCTCGGACCACGAAACGCCTTCTGCGCCAACCGTTGCAAACACCGCGCTGCCAGAACCGGTCATCCGGCTGTTGCCGAACCGATCATCGAGCCATTTCGCAACCTGCGCGATGGGCGGGCACAAGGCCTGGGCCACCGGCTGCAGGTCGTTGTGACCGAAGACCGTCCCGCTGTCATGACTACTATCGCGGGCTTTTCCAGATTCTCGCTGCGCATTTAACTGTGCAACAGAGCCCGCTAGTGTAGCAGGCTCCGTGTCGCGTGCCAAGTCTGGATGAGAAAAGATGCCTGCGGTTCCCAGGCTTTCTGCGGGCTTCACCACCGCGTAGCGGCGCGGCATCCACTCGATGGGCGTGAGTTTTTCGCCGATGCCTTCGACGAACGCGTTGTCGCCGCCGACGAAGAACGGCACATCGGCGCCCAACGGCGTCGCGAGCTCGAGCAGGCGTGCGCGCGGCAGGTTCAGGTTCCACAGCCGGTTCAGCGCCAGCAGCACCGTGGCGGCGTCGGAGCTGCCGCCGCCCATGCCGGCGCCCCAGGGCACCGATTTCAGGACGGAGATATCGGCGCCGAACGTGCAGCCGGTGGCCTGCTGCAGCGCGCGCGCTGCGCGCAGGCTCAGGTCGTCCGCGGGCAGCGCGGGGCCGAGGTCGTGCCGACGCAACAGGCCATCGTCGCGACGCTCCACGTGCAGCGTGTCGGCCCAGTCGATCAGGACGAAGACGGATTGCAGCAGGTGGTAGCCGTCGGCGCGCCGCCCCGTGATGTGCAGGAACAGGTTCAGCTTGGCCGGCGCGGGCAGGTCGTAGAAGGCTTTGACGGCCATGGCGAAGGGCTCAGGAGGCAGAGGCCGCCGAGGCTGCGGCTTCGGCGGCGTCGAGCTTCACGCGCACATGCAGCGTCGGCGCGGGCTGCGCGCGCTGCGCGTCGATCAGCCGGTTGCCGGCCAGTTGCGACAGGTCGACGTGCCAGCCCAGCTGATCGAACGAGCCGTCCGCAGAGCCGCGCTGTACCGGAGCGCCGGGCCACGGCCGGCCGGACAGCCAGTCGAACATCGCCGGCAGCGGCAACTGGTCGCCGATGGCGCGTTGCATCATCTCCTCCAGCGTCGCGTAGTGCGTGGTGCCGCCGTCGGCCTCGAGTTCGATCCTGGACGGGATGCCTCGCGTGCCGACCGGATCCGACCAGCGCGCGCGGGCGACCGTCGTGCCGATCGGGCTGGTGAGGATCAACTGGCCGCTGGACGCGTTGCCGCTCAGTTCGAACTGACCGGTGACGGAGCGCGCCGGCAGGTTCGGCGCGGCGTCGGTACGTACCGCGAGCCGGCCCGCGTACACGTGGCCCGGCAGCGCCGGCGGATGGCTCACGCAGGCCTGCAGCAACAGTGCGAGCAGCGCGATGCCGCCCCGGGACGCCAACTTCACGGAGCGACCTTCAACCGGCTCATCGTCTTCTTGAGCACCTCGTTGCCGGAATCCAGCTTGTGCGCGTCGCGCAGCACGCGGGCTGCCTCGTCGTGCTTGCCGTCGGCCCACAGCGCCTCGCCCAGGTGGGCCGCGATCTCGGTGTCCTTGCGCGACGAATAGGCCTGCGCCAGCAGCGTGGCGGCCTTGTCGAAGTGCCCCATCCGGTACTCGACCCAGCCGAGGCTGTCGACGATGAACGGATCGGCGGGCGACAGCTCGTGGGCCTGGCGCACCATCGTGAACGCCTCGTCGAGGCGCAGGTTGCGGTCGGCCAGCGAGTAGCCGAGCGCGTTCAGCGCCTGCGAGTTCTCGGGCTGCAGCACGAGGATGCGGCGCAGCAGGCGTTCCATGTCGTCGAGGCGGTTCAGGCGCTCGTCAACCATGGCCTCCTGGTAGACGAGATCGACATCGTCCGGCGTCTCGGCGTTGGCCTTGTTGAGCACCTCGCGGGCCTCGCCCAGCTTCTTCTCGTCGAGCAGCAACTGCACCTCGGTGAGCAGCTTGTAGCGCTGTTCGGCGGGCGTCGTCGCGTTGGCGGAACGGATCATCTTCAGGGCTTCGGCCAGCTTGCCCTGGCGCGCGAGCAGCCCGGCGCGCAACGAGACGACCTGCAGGTCGGCATCCTTCGGATCGACCTGCGCCAGCCACCTGGCGGCCGCGGCCTCGTCGTGGCGCTGCTCGGCGGCGCGCGCGAGCAGCAGTTGCACGTGGGCCAGGCGAACTGGATTGGTGACCGACTCGGCGCCGCCGGGCGGCGCGGTGTCGGGGCCGTCATCGTCATCGTTGACCGTGGCGCCGGCCGGGGCGCCCGCGGCGGCCGCCTTGCGGGCCGCGGCGCTCTCGGCCATCTCGGCCGTGACCAGCGCCAGCGCCTGCTTCAGGTCCGTGTCGGCGGTGACGGGGTCGTGCAGCTCGAGGTCGATCTCGCCCAACGCCAGCCACAGCTGGGCCTGCTTCGGCCGATCCTTGACGGCCAGACGCAGTTGCGCGGCCGCGTCGGTGAGACGCTGCTGCGTGGCCAGCACGCTGGCGTAGGCCTGGCGCACCACCGGCTCGGTGTCGGGCTGCGCCAGGTAGCGCTTGACGATGACCTCGGCCCGTTCGATCAGCTCGGTCGACGGCGCCGTGCCCTTCGCGGGCGTCGCGGGCGCGCTGGGTGCGCTCGATGCCGTCGCGGACGCGCGTGCCGGCGCGCCGTCGCTGGCCGAATTCATCACGTCGAGCGCCAGCAGCACCGGCGGCAGCGCCTTGGAATCCCCGTCCTGGGCCTGCGTGGCCAGCTCCAGCGCGTAGGCGGGCTGGCCCTGGTTGAGGCGGATGCGGCCGAGGGCCACGTGGGCGGCGACACGCGTGTCGGGCGCGTCCATGTACGGCTGCAACAGGACGCGGAACTGTTCGGCGGCGCCCGCCTTGTCCTTGGCGCGCTGCTGGGCGCGCGGCAGGCTCGAGATCAGCGCGGTGCGCTCGGCCGGCGTGCTCATGGCCAGCAACTGCTTCAGCGGTTCGGCCGTCTCGGGCACGCGATCGAACGCGATCAGCAACTGGATCTCGGTGCGCAGCGCCTCGGTGGACTTCGGCATCGCCTGGCGCCAGCTGTGCGTGATCGTGAGCGCCCTGTCGCCGGCCCCCGCCTCGACGGCGATCTGCAGCGCGCGCCGGTACAGCGCGTCGTCCTTGTTGCGGCGCGCAGCCTCCAGCATCAGGTCGACGGCGTCGCCCGGCTGGCTTTCCCGCAATGCGAACTCCGCCAGCAACAACTGGTACAACAGCGGGCCATCGAGATAGGAGTTCTCGATGACGGGTCCGGGCTCCGGCGGGATGGTGGGCACCGAGGCGGGCGCGGACGGCGGCAGCGCGGCGTTCTTCTGCTGCGCCCAGGCGCCGGCCGGCACCAGCAGCGCGAGGCCGAGGCCCAGCAGGACGTGGCGGCAGGCCGCGCCCGTTGCCCGTGCGACACCGCCCGGGATGCTTCGCTTCAAGCCTTGTGTTTGACTCATTGCCGCTCCATATCAGTCCATTCTAGGCCCCGAGAAATCACCATGCCCGAGTTGCCAGAGGTAGAAGTTACGCGCCGCAGCGTTGCGGGCGGATTGCTGGGCGCCCGGGTGCGCGACGTCGAGATGGGCCTGCCGCTGCGCTGGCCGCTGGGCCACGATCCGAAGGGCTTGGTGGGCACCGATTGCGGCGAGATGTCGCGGCGCGGCAAGTACCTGTGGCTGCCGCTGTCGCGCCCCGACGGCGATGTGGCGTTGCGCGCGCCGGGCCTGCCGCGGAGCGCGTCCGGGCCTGCCGCCGCGTCGGCTGGTGGCCTGCTGATCCACCTGGGCATGTCGGGCGCGCTCGCATTCGGCGACGCCCCGGCCGAACGCGGCCCGTACGACCATTTCCGGCTGCAGACCGATCGTGGCTGCCTGTGGCTGACCGATCCGCGCCGCTTCGGCGCCGTCGTCTGGTCGTCGGCGCTCGACGCGGAGCCGGCACGCAAGCTCCTGTCGGTGCTGGGACCCGAGCCGTTCGACCCCGACCTCGACGAGGTCGGCTTCCACGCCGGCCTGCAGGCGCGCCGCACGCCCGTGAAGACAGTGCTGCTGTCGGGCGAACTGGTTGTGGGCGCCGGCAACATCTACGCGTGCGAGGCGCTGCACCTGGCGCGAATCGACCCGCGCACGCCGGCCAACAAGATCAGCCGGCCACGGGCGGCCCGGCTGCTGGCGGCGGTGCGCCTGGTGCTGCGGCGCGCGATCGAGGCGGGCGGCACGACGCTGAAGGATTTCAGCGCCAACGGCGCAGCCGGCCATTACCAGGACCAGGCGCAGGTCTACGGCCGCGCAGGCGAGCCCTGCAATACCTGCGGTGCGAACGTGCGCCGTATCGTCCAGGGACAGCGTTCGACCTTTTTCTGCGGGGTTTGCCAGAAGCGCTAGCGATATTGGATCGGGCGAACTGGGGATACTCGATTTCAGTGAATATTTGCAGAGACTGTATCCGGAGGTTTCTGTCGAGCTGTCGCAGGGGCGGTCGAGCAGGTCTCGGGGTCTCCGCGATGCGACATACTGCGCATTTCGCCGGGTTATCAGGTGATTGCCGCTTGCCAATCGCGCTACGATCTCCGGTCAACTGGTCAATATATGAACCAGTGTTCGCCGCCAACGGCGCCGACTATCTAGCGACCATAAAGAGCTTGGGCATGACGACGAAAGATCAATCGCTGGTACCCGCCCTCGACGCCTTGGCCAACTGGCGCCAGTCGCTGGCGCGCGAACTGTCGGGCCTGACCCGGTTCTTCACGAGCAACGACCTGCTGTCGGCGCCGTCGGCCGATATCGCCGAATCGCTGCGCCAGCGCATGCTGGCCGACAAGCTGGTCGTCGCCTTCGTCGCGGAGTTCTCGCGCGGCAAGTCCGAGCTGATCAACGCGATCTTCTTCGCCGACACCGGGCGCCGCATCCTCCCCGCCTCGCCAGGCCGCACCACGATGTGCCCGGTCGAGCTGGCCTGGGACGACAAGGACCAGCCGATGCTGGACCTGCTGCCCATCGACACCCGCCGCGAAGGCTCGTCGCTGACCGAACTGCGCGCCTCGCGCGAAGGCTGGAAGCGCGTGCCGCTCGACCCGGCCGACCCCGACGCGCTCGCCGCCGCGCTGTCCGAGGTCACGCACACCCGCAAGGTGACGCCGGACGTCGCCCGCGAGCTGGGCCTGTGGTCGGACACCGACCCCGAGGACAACCCGCCGCTGGACGAGGACGGCCATGTCGAGGTGCCGGCCTGGCGCCACGCGATGATCAACTATCCCCACCCGCTGCTCGCGCGCGGGCTGGTGGTGCTCGATACCCCGGGCCTGAACGCGATCGGCACCGAACCCGAACTGACGCTGGGCCTGCTGCCCGGCGCGCACGCCGCGCTGTTCCTGCTGGGCGCCGACGCCGGCGTCACCAAGTCCGACCTGTCGGTGTGGAACGAGCACCTGGGCGGGCAGTCGATGGCCTGCTTCGTCGTCCTGAACAAGGTCGACATGCTGGCCGACCCGCTGCTCACCGACGAGCAGAACGAAGCGCTGGTGCAGAAGCAGTGCGAGGTCACCGCGCAGACGCTGCAGATGCCGCGCGACCGGGTGTTCCCGGTGTCCGCACGCATCGCGCTGCATGCGCGGCTGAACAACAACGAGGCCGACCTCGCCAAGAGCCGCCTGCCCCAGCTCGAAGCGGCGCTCACCAACGAACTGCTCCCGGCACGCCAGCAGGTGCTGACGCACGCGCTGGTGCAAGGCGTCGAGGCCCTGCGCGCGCAGGTCAACGCCCGCCTGCGCGACCAGCGGCGCCAGAACTCCGAACAACTGCTCGAGCTGCGCGGCCTGCGCGGCAAGAGCGGCGCACGCGTGCGCCACCTGCTCGATCGCGTGCAGGAAGACGCCGCCGAATTCGAGCGCTGCGTCACCCGCCTGACCGCGCTGCGCGCCGTGCAGACGCGCCTGCTGCGCGACACGCAGAACCAGCTGTCGAGCGAGCGCATCCGCGCCGAGGTCAAGGAGCTGCAGGCCGCGCTGAACTCCGGCTGGCTGCACCTGGGCGCGCGTCAGGCCTTCCTGGGCATGTGCGACAAGCTGCGCCACGCGCTGTCCGACTCCGAGGTCACCACGGCCGAAGCGCGCGAGATGCTGCAAGGCACCTTCCGCCAGCTCAACGCCGAGTTCGGCTTCTCGCTGTCCATCGCGCTGCCGCCCGAGCTGGCCAACCATCGCGAAGACCTCGCGGCCATCGAACGCGGCTACAACCGCTACTTCGGCCTCAGCGAGACGTTGCGCATGGCGTCGTCGGCGTTCAAGGAACGCTTCGTGCGCATGCTCGTGTCCAAGCTGCGTGTCGTCTTCGAGACGGCAGCGCGCGACATCGAACTGTGGAACCAGTCCGCCAGCGCGCAGATGGAAGCGCAACTGCGCGACCGTCGCCGCAGCTTCCGCAAGCGCCGCGAATCGCTGGAACGCATCCAGCAGGCCGCCGGCGACCTGGAAGAACGCGTGACCGACGTCGAGGCGCAATCCGCGCGCATCGAGGCGCTGATCACCGACGTGGCGCTGCGCTGCGAGACCCTGGCCGTCATCGCCCGCCGCGGCCCGACGGGCATCGAGTCCGAGCACATCGAGATTCCGTTCGACGTGACGGCTGCCGCGACGGTCTGAGCAACGGTCACCGGCAGTTGGCGGTAGCCGGCGCGTCGCTCTCGGAGGTGTCTGGCATCTCCTCATGCCGCGCGGGCAGCAGGCAGGTGAGAGCGAACGTTCTTCGGCATGAGGCGATGCCTGACGCCGATCCCGAGCGGGGCCGGCGTCAGGCATCGCCTGAATCGCGACCAATGTAGCGGCGCCGGGCAACTTCCCGGCGCGATTCCGGAGATGCCAGACACCTCCGGCAGCGCCTCGGCCAGTTGAAAGTCCACCCGCGGCGGCCCGCCATCGCACGCACATTCGTCGTGATTGACGCCGCCTCTTCGCGGCAAGGCATGATTCGGCATGGATCTCTTTTCCGCCGACGCCGATCGGCTCCCGTTCATCGCCGCAGAGGCAAGCCCCCAGTGGAACGCGCTGCCCTTCGCGGAGCGCGTCATCGCATGGCAGCGCTCGCACGGCCGTGCCGGATTGCCGTGGCAGCTCACGCGTGACCCGTACCGCGTGTGGCTCTCCGAGATCATGCTGCAGCAGACGCAGGTGACCACGGTACTGGGCTACTACGAGCGTTTCCTGCAGCGCTTTCCCACCGTCGCCGCGCTCGCCAATGCACCGTCCGAAGACGTGCTCGCGCTGTGGAGCGGCCTCGGCTACTACGCACGTGCCCGCAACCTGCACAAGTGCGCGCAGGCGATCGCCACCGAGCACGGCGGCGAGTTTCCGCGCAGTGCGGCGCAGCTCGCGGAGTTGCCGGGCATCGGCCGCTCGACGGCTGCGGCCATCGCGGCGTTCTGCTTCGGCGAGCGCGTCGCGATCCTCGACGGCAACGTCAAGCGCGTGCTCACGCGCGTGCTCGCGTACGAGGGAGACATCGCGCAGTCCGCGTCCGAGAAGGCGTTGTGGGCGATCGCGTCCGACCTGCTGCCCGTCGCGCCTGCCGGCGAGCCGTTGCACGCCGCGATGTCCACCTACACGCAGGGCCTCATGGATCTCGGCGCCACCGTCTGCACGATCCGCAGGCCCGCGTGCGACGCGTGTCCCGCGTCCGCGACGTGCGCGGGACGCGCCTCCGGCATGCCCGAGAAGTTTCCGGTGAAGACCCGCAAGCTCAAGCGCGGCAAGCGCGCCGCCGTGCTGCTGTGGCTGCAGCACAAGGACAGCGTGTGGCTGGTGCGGCGCGCCGACTCGGGCGTGTGGGCGCAGCTGTGGTCGCTGCCGGAGTTCGACGCGGCCATCGCGCTGGAACGCACGGTGAAGGACTGGCCCGGCACGCTCGAATGGATGGCGCCGTTCAAGCACGTGCTGACGCACTTCGACTGGATGCTGCAGCCGTTGAAACTGCAGTGGCACGGCGCGGTGCCGGCAGCGCAGCAGCGCGAGATCGCCGCGCTGGCCGCAGTGAACCTGTCGACGCAGGCCGACGAGCCTGGCGAGGCCGACGTGCACGGCGACGTGGAGGCGGCTGACGACGAGGGCGCGTCGCCGGACGAGCTCAGCGTGGCGCCCGCCGCCACCGAGGGCCGCTGGTTCGCGCGGGCCGACCTGGACGGCGTGGGCATCCCGTCGCCGATCCGCAAGCTGCTCGACGCGGCCTTGTAGCCTTCACGCGATCGCCATTCCCTTGCGGCGTATTCGGCCCAGCAGTCGGCCGCTGCGTTCGCCGTGAGTCGCACGAACCGCGGCTGCGTCGGGGCGCTCGGCCCCGTGGCCGCTGTCAGAGCGCGAGTGTCATCGTCCGCTCGAGCCCGACCCGGCCGATGCGGCGCTCGCCGGTCTCGACCCAGCCGGCCTTCTCATACGCGCGGATGCCCGCGTGGTTGCCGTCGTCGACGCGCAGCACCAAGCGCGATGACTCCGGCCAGTGCCGCGCAACCCAGCGCGCCAGCGCCGCGAGTGCGAGCGAGCCGATGCCGCGTCCCTGGTGCCGGCCGTCGATTCGCAGGCCGCTGACGACCACGGCACCGCCCTCGATCCAGTCGGGCGCGGACGCACCGCGCTTGAGGGCGACCCAGCCGACGATGTCGTTGGCCACGCGAATCGCCAGGCCTGCGACCTCGGCGGGATCGCCTGCCTCGCAGGCCGCGATGCTCTTGGCGATGGCGCCGGCGAATTCGAGTTGCTCCGCGCTGATCCCAAGTTCCAGCACGGCCTCGCGCTCGGTCGCGGAGAGTGCGTGCGTGCGGATCAAGTCGACGCGTGGCGTCGTCCCGGCCGTCATGCGGCGTCGAAGGCGTCCAGCTCGCGGTGGCGCAGCAGCGTCGACACCGTGGACGCGAAGCGTTGCGCCAGCGTCTCGGCCATGAAGACCGATCGATGCTGGCCGCCGGTGCAGCCGATGGCCACGGTGAGGTAGCTGCGCTGGTCGTCCTCGAAGTTGGGCAGCCAGCGGTGCAGGAAGGTCTCGATCTGGCCGAGCATCTCCATCACCTCGGGTTGCTCGCGCAGGTAGTTGGCGACCTCGTCGTCGCGGCCGGTGAGCGCGCGCAGCTCGCGCAGGTAGTACGGGTTGGGCAGCACGCGCACGTCGAACACCATGTCGGCGTCCAGCGGCACGCCGCGCTTGAACGCGAACGACTCGAAGACGAGCGTCAGCTGGCTCGCATGCGCGCCCACCAGGTCACGCACCCAGCGGCGCAGTTGCACCGGGCGCAGCTGGCTGGTGTCGAGGATCGTGGAGCGCACGCGGATGCCCGCGAGCAGCTCGCGCTCGAGCTCGATGGCCTCGATTAGCGCGCGGTGCCCGTCGGCGTCCTGGTGGCCCTTGGACAACGGGTGCGGACGGCGCGTTTCCGAGTAGCGGCGCACCAGCGTGTCGGTGCTGGCGTCGAGGAACACCGGACGCACCCGCACGCCTTCGCTGCGCAGGCTCTCGAGCAGCGGCACGAGACGCGGCAGCGAGCCGGCGGTGCGCACGTCGACGGCCACCGCCACGCGGCGCACCGAGCGTTCGCTCTCCAGGCGCAGGAACTCGGGCAGCAGTTCGGGCGGCAGGTTGTCCACGCAGAAGAAGCCGGCGTCCTCCAGCGCGTGCAGCGCGATCGACTTGCCGGAGCCGGAGATGCCGGTGACCAGCACGATCTCGCGCGTGCCGAGCGGGGTGGCAGTCGCGTCGTCGGGGATCGCGTCGGGCACGCGGCCGTCAGAACCGGAGCTCATGAACCTTCCTCGATGCATTGCCTGATTCGGTGCATCAGCGCGCTCCCGAACGGCCACGGGCAGCGGGCGAAGCGGGCGCGCCTGGCGCGGCGGTCGCGCCCGTGGCATCGACCGCGACCGCCTGCGCGATGAGCTCCTGTGCGTGCGCCAGGCTGGTGCCGGAGCTGCGTTCGCCGCCGAGCATGCGTGCCACCTCGGCGACGCGTGCCTCGCCGGCGAGCGGCGTGACCTGGCTGGTGGTGTTGCCGCCGATGCTGCGCTTGGCGACGACGAAGTGGTGGTCGCCGCAGGCCGCGACCTGCGGCAGGTGGGTGACGGCCATCACCTGCACGTGGCGGCCCAGGCGCTTCATCAGGCGTCCGACCGAATCGGCCACCGTGCCGCCGACGCCGGCATCGATCTCGTCGAAGATCAGCGTGCCGACGGTCGCGGAGGCGGTGCGGGCGGCGGCGCCGGCGTTCGCGGCCACCGACGACTGCGCGGCCGTGACCGCGATTGCCAACGCGAGCCGCGACAGCTCGCCCCCCGACGCCACCTTGGCGAGCGGGCGCGGCGTGCTGCCCGCGTGGCCGGCGACGAGGAATTCGACCGTCTCGGCGCCGTAGGACTGGGGCTGCTCCTGTGCCACCAGCGCGACGTCGAAGCGCCCGCCGGCCATGCCCAGTTGCTGCATCGCCTCGGTGATGCGTCCGGCCATCAGCGGCGCCGCGGTCGCGCGTCGCGCGCTCACGCGTTTCGCCTCCGTGCGCCAGCGCACGAGGGCGTCGTCCGCGCGCTTTTGCAGGCCGGCCAGGTCGGCGGCGGCGTCGAGCGCGGCCAGCGCCGTCTTCCACTCGCCCCACAGCGTGGCGAGATCCTCGGGCGAGCGGCGGAAGCGGCGCGCCAGGCTCATCCAGGCGGACATGCGGTCGTCGAGTTCGGTGAGACGCTGGGGATCGAGGTCGGCGCGATTGAGGTAGCTCGAGAGGCTGTGCGCGGCGTCCTGCAGCTGCAGTTCGGCGCCGTTGAGCGCCTCGATCACCGGGCCCAGCGACGCGTCGTAGTCGGCCACCTCGCGCAGCGCGCTGGCGGCGCGCGACACGAGCTTCAAGGCGTTGAGTTCGCCCTCCGACACGTCCTCCAGCGCCTGCTGCGACGCCGTCATCAAGGCTTGCGCGTGCGACAGCCGGCCGTGTTCCGCGGTGAGCGAATGCCATTCGTCGTCGGACGGCGACAGCCGCTCCACCTCGGCCAGTTGCCACGCCAGGCGCTCGCGTTCGGTGTCGAGCTCGCCCTGGCGCTCGCGGGCGCTGGCCAGCGCCGCGGTGGCCTGGGCCCAGGCGGCGTATGCCGCGGCCACGGGGGCGGCGTCGATGCCGGCCTGCTCGTCGAGCAACGCACGCACCGCCACCGGGCGGGTGAGGCTTTGCCAGGCGTGCTGGCCGTGGATGTCGATCAGGTGGTCGGCCACTTCGCGCAACTGCGTCAATGTGGCGGCGCTGCCATTGACGAACGCGCGGCTCTTGCCCTGTGCATCGACCACGCGGCGCAGCAGCAGCATCTCGTCGACGGCGAAGCCGGCCTCGTCGAGCCAGCCGGCCAGCGACGCGGGCGAATCGAACTCGGCCGTGATCTCGCTGCGCGCGCAGCCCTCGCGCACGACGCCGCCTTCGGCGCGCGCGCCCAGCGCCAGTTGCAGCGCGTCGATCAGGATGGACTTGCCTGCACCCGTCTCGCCGGTGAGCACGGAGAAGCCGGCGCCGAACTCGAGTTCGAGCGCGTCGACGATGACGAAGTCTTTCAACGACAGGCGGCGCAGCATGAGGTCAATAATGGATGAGATGGCTTGCGAGCATGCGGGGCGACAGGCTCATGCCGTGCGCCAGTCGGGCGCCAACGTCCCGGCGCTGCCGCTGGGCCGTCGCCTTGAAGTTCAAGGGAGCGGCGGAACCGGCTCTGCCGGGCCGCTCGCGGCCGGCCCCTCGGGGGCAGGGAGCGCCAGCGACCGTGGGGCTCCATTCGTGCGCCAGTCGGGCGCCAACGTCCTGGCGCTGCCGCTGGGCCGTCGCCTTGAAGTTCAAGGGAGCGGCGGAACCGGCTCTGCCGGGCCGCTCGCGGCCGGCCCCTCGGGGGCAGGGAGCGCCAGGGACCGTGGGGCTCCATTTCACGCTGTCCCTTCATGCCAGTGCAGCTTGTTGCGCAGCGTGGCGTAGTAGCTCCAGCCAAGCGGGTGCAGGAAGCGCGCCTTGTGCGCGGAGCGCTGCATGCGCACCGTGTCGCCCAGCAGCATGCTGGCCAGGCCGTGCATGTCGAAATTGGCGCTGGCCTCCTTGCCCTGCACCAGTTCGAGCAGCACTTCCTGGTCGTCGGGCAGCACGATGGGGCGGTTGGACAGCGTGTGCGAGGCCACCGGCACCATCGCCCAGCCGCCGATGCCCGGATGCAGGATCGGGCCGCCGGCCGACAGCGCATACGCGGTGGAGCCGGTGGGCGAGGCGACGATCACGCCGTCGGAGCGGATGTTGGCCACGTGGTCGGCACCCACCGACACACGCAGCTCGATCATGCTGGACGTGCTGCTGCGCACCACCACGTCGTTGAGCGCGAAGCCCTGGAAGATCTGCTCGCCGTCGCGCCAGACGCCGCCTTCGATCATCGGCCGGCTCTCGGCCTCGTAGTCGCCCTGGATCATCGGCGCGAGCGCATCGCGCCAGCCGGTGGCGGCGATGTCGGTGATGAAGCCCAGGCGGCCCTGGTTGATGCCGATCAGCGGGATGCCGTGGCGCGCGAGCTCGCGGCCGATGCCCAGCATGGTGCCGTCGCCGCCCACCACCACGGCCAGGTCGCAGACCTGGGCGAGCTCGTCGATCCGCATCGCACCGTAGTCGCTCCAGTCGGAATTCATCGCCGTGTCATGATCCACCGACACCTCGACGCCGCTGCGCACCAGGAACTGGGCGATTTCCTCCAGGATGGGTCGCACGCCTTGAGCCTGGTACTTGCCAAAAAGCGCCACGTGACGGAAAGGGGTCGACATGCGATGAATTACACCACAGCACCCCCGCGGCAGGCAGGCTGTCCGCCCCGGCAAATCGGGCGTTTCGCGCCGGGTTGGTGACAGTGGCGTGAACCCCGCGCATCCGGGCAGGTTTCACGCTGCGCGGGCGCAAGAAATTGATCGAGCCGCATGTTCCGGCTGCATCTCCGTACAATCGAACCATGCTCGACGAGCGCGCCAAGACACTGCTGAAGACCCTGGTTGAACGGTACATCGCCGACGGCCAGCCGGTAGGCTCGCGCACGCTCTCGCGCGCCTCGGGCCTGGAGCTGTCGCCGGCAACGATCCGCAACGTGATGGCCGACCTGGAAGAGCTGGGCCTGATCGTCAGCCCGCACACCTCCGCCGGCCGGGTGCCCACGCCGCGCGGCTACCGCATGTTCGTCGACACCATGCTCACGGTGCGCCCGGTGGACGCCGAGGCCACGATGTCACAGTTGCTGTCCGACATCGGCGGCCAGCGCGAGCTGCAGCCCGACCAGCCGCAGCGCGTGATCGCGCAGGCGGCATCGATGCTGTCCAACCTGTCGACCTTCGTCGGCGTGATCACCACCCCGCGCAAGGCCGGCGTGTTCCGCCACATCGAGTTCCTGCGCCTGGGCGAGCGCCGCGTGCTGGTGATCCTGGTCGCCCCCGACGGCGACGTGCAGAACCGCGTGATCATCACCCCCGGCGACCACTCGCAGGCGCAACTCATCGAGGCCACCAACTTCCTCAACGCGCACTACGCCGGCCTGTCGATCGACGACGTGCGCGAGCGCCTGAAGACCGAGGTGGAGGCGCTCAGCGCCGACATCGCCGCGCTGATGCGCGCCGCCGTGCAGGCCGGCAGCGACGCCATCGCCGAGAGCGACGAGCAGGTGGTGGTCTCGGGCGAGCGCAACCTGCTGGGCGTGCAGGACCTGCACCACGACATGCGCGGCCTGCGCGACATGTTCGACGTCTTCGAGCAGAAGACCCAGCTGATGCGCCTGCTCGAAGGCTCCAGCCGCGCCGAAGGCGTGCGCATCTTCATCGGCGGCGAGAGCCGCGTGGTGCCGTTCGAGGCGCTGTCGGTGGTGTCGTCGCCGTACGAGGTCGACGGCCAGGTGGTGGGCACGCTGGGCGTCATCGGCCCCACGCGCATGCCTTACGACCGCATGATCCAGATCGTCGACATCACGGCCAAGCTGGTGGGCAACGCGCTGTCGCAGCGATAGACGTCGGCGCTTCGCACGTGCACCCGCGCGTCCCGCGCAGGCGCACGACGCACGCGTCAGAACATCGCGCCAATCATCCTGACGGGCGAGGTGCCGGTCAGCAGCGCGACGCCCGTCGCCGCGGTGGCCAGCGTGGTCGCATTGCCCAACGCGGCGCTCGTGACGTCCGCCACATCCGAAGCGATCGCCGTGGGCAGGTCGATCGCCACCGCATGCACCGCGGCCTCGGCCCCATGCGCCACTGCCGCCACGCCGTCGATCACCGCATGCACGCCGCTCGACACCAGGTGCATGCCCCCCTCGACCGCATGCTCCACCCCGACCGCGGCATCCACCGCCATCTCGAACGGAAAGGAAACGACGTCCTCGACGCCATGGACGACAGCCATCCCGCCCGACGCCAACGCCTGCATCGCCCGCTCGCTGAACGATACCGTCGCGCTGGCCACATCGCCCATCGCCGCCCCGACGTCCTCGACGCCATCGGCGATCGCGCCCGGCACCGCCTCGATCGCCTTCAACACCCCGCTCCCGCCCGACGCGCCGGAATTCATGGCCGCGTAGGGAGAGCCGGTCGAGGAACTGGTAGACAGTGACATGGGGGCCGTTTCTCCGAATGTGTCACTCATGCTACGGGGAGCGGGCTTGCGTCAAAGGGGGAACAACAGTGGAAACAAGGCCGAAATCCTGGCGTTCCGGCGGCGGGTGCCCGCGCCTCGGGCCGAGCTGCTCCGCAGCCGTCCGTACAATCGCCCGCTCGTGGGCCGTTAGCTCAGTTGGTTAGAGCAGAGGACTCATAATCCTTTGGTCGTTGGTTCAAGTCCAACACGGCCTACCACCCAAGTACTCGTCGATGAACGCGTTTTGTTCATCGACAGCACCAGATCGCTTATTTCCGGTGGCTGATAGCCGCCATGTAGCCATCCTGGCATGGCCATGAGCGCGCGTCAGCGAGTTGCGCGGGCACGTTCAGCCAGCAGTTCTTTGACGGACCCAGGCGTGTATTCGCCGACTGGCTGGATCATCGGGCTGCGACTGGGCTATCCCGGCGCCGATGCGGCTGCGGGGCGTCCGAGCAATCGGCGTGGGATGTACTGGAAGTCGGCGACGCCCGGCTTCTTCCAGCCCAGCATCAACGCCAGCCCGGTGCCGGGGCCCTGGAAGTAGCGCACGCGGAAGTTGCGCAGGCCCTTGGCCAGCTTCACTGTGGTCATCACCGGCGCGGCCGCATGGATGCCGTCGTTGTTGATCACGTCGACGTCGTCCACGGTGAGGATGGAGCCGTCATCGGACAACAGCATCAGCTCCCATGTGCCGTCTTGCGGGACGTTGACAGTGAAGCGGATGTCCAGGCCGAACCACTCGGTCATGTCCAAGCCTGGGAACCCTTCGCTGAAATCGCGCGGCGTGACGTCGAGCTGGGCCAGGCAGACGGTCTTGATGGGCTTGCGCCGGCGAATCTCCGTCACCGTGGTGACGCCTTGGCGCAGGCGGTATACGTCCGCCACCATCGTCCGGTCGGGCGAGTCGGCGCATTCTTCAAACAGCTTGGGCGGCACCGCCGTGCTGGCTGCCAGAGGGGGCGCCGGCGGCGGAGCCACGCTGACAGCAGGCGGCGCCGGCGCCAACGCCACTTCCGGCGCCGCGGCTTGCGGCACAGGTTCGACCTTGGGCGCCTCGATGGGCGGAAGTTCGGGCATTGCCGGCAGGCTCGGTGGCCGCGGCTCTGACACCTTTGGCGGGGGCGGCGGGGGTTCGAAGACCTTGGGCGGCTGCTTGACCTCCACGAGGCTGACCTCAAAGCTGCGGGACTCGTTTGGCGCCGGCACCCGCGAACGCCACGTCAGCACAACCAGCAGCAGGATGAGGTGGACGACGACCGCCACGGCCAGCGCATAGCCGTTGTCGCGACGCCGCCATGGCGATCGCGGTTCGGTGGCGGCCACACCCCGGTCGGGGGCCTCGGTCATCCGCGTTGGATGGCGGGCGTTCCCCGGCGGCGTCACGGCGCGGCCTTGATGCGCACCATGGTCACGCCATGCGGCGCAACCTTGGAGCCGTAGCTGCCGCGCACGCCCTTCGCGACCTTCTTGCTCCACAGGTCCTTCACGTCGGCCTTCTGGTCGACGGGCAGGCCGAGGTGGTTCCAGTCCAGCGTCATGTCGGCCGGCGTCTTGCCGCGGTTGAACAGCACCGCGGCGTACTCGCCTCCTTGCAGCGGCCGCACCCAGACCTCGAGGTCGCCTTCCTTCAGCACGCGGTGGCCTTGCTGGCCCAGCGGGTCCTGGTCGATGGCGATGACTTCCTTGTTGGTGAGGATGCGCAGCGTGTCGGCGTCCATCTTCGACAGGTCGTTGCCAGCGATCAGCGGCGCGGCCAGCATCGCCCACAGCGAGAAGTGCGACTCGTACTCGGTCGTCGTCATGCCGCCGTTGCCCACTTCAAGCATGTCGGGGTCGTTCCAGGCATTTGGAGCTGACCGGCCGTCGCGGGCGGCCTGCATGTCCAGGATGTTGGTCATGCCATTCCCCCGGTCCTTCGTGCTTTCCCAACCGTCGTAGATGTCACCCGTCGTGCGCCACATGTGACCGACCGTTGGGCCCCAGCGCTCTGGATGGTCGGCGCCCCATTCGCAGATGGACAGCACGATGTCGCGGCCCGATTCGCGCAGGGCCTTGGCAATGATGGTGTAGGCCGCCTCTGCGTTGCGGGTGCCGGTGTTGCACCAGTCGTACTTCAGGAAGTCCACGCCCCATTTGGCGTATTGCCGTGCGTCCTGGAACTCATGGCCTGCGCTGCCCGGGCGGCCGGCGCAGGTCAACGAGCCGGCGTCGGAGTAGAGGCCGAACTTCAGGCCCTTTGCGTGAACATGGTCGGCCAGTGCCTTGATGCCCGACGGGAAGCGCTCGGGGTCGGCCTGGATGTTGCCGTCGGCGTCGCGGCTTTTCTGCCAGCAGTCGTCGATGACGATGTACTGGTAGCCGGCGTCCTTCATGCCGGAGGCGGCCATCGCGTCTGCCTGCCGGCGAATCAGCGGCTCGCTGACGTTGCAGTCGAACTTGTTCCACGAGTTCCAGCCCATCGGCGGGGTCGGCGCGACATTGGGCTTGGGAGCATCCAGCTTCAGCGTCCCGTCGGCGTGGCCGGGCGTGGTGGCGATGAAGCAGAGCAGTGCGACGACAGGAACGGCGCGTCGGATGAGGTGGTGCATGCGGAGTTTTCTTTGGAGGGGATTGGAAGAACGTCGTTCCGCAGCGGTGCGTCGAACGGAAGTCGGGCTCAGCGCCCGTAGCGCCGGCCTGCCGACTCCAGCGGCCAGTCGTCGGTGCGCAGCGGCGGCAGGGGCAGGCCGTCGCCGCCAACGACATTGGCTTCGCTGGCGTTGTTGACCCAGGCATAGCGCGCTGCCACGGGCGCCGCCACGGCGGCGCTGCGCAGCACGATGCGGTCGCCGTCGATCTGTGCTTCGGCCGGCATCCAGCGGCGGTCGGCACCGGCGACGTGGAAGCCGCGCAGCGGCTCGCCGGCGTGCGCAGTTCGCAGGCCACCGACCGTGGTGTCGAAGCGCAGCTCGAATTCGCCGCCCCGTGCCTGGTGACCGGTCAGGCGTGGGCCCGTGGCCGGCGCGGCGCGCAGGCCCAGCTCGTGCATCGCGAGCATCGCCAGGCGCTGGCCGACGGTGCGCTTGTCGCGTGGATGGAGGTTGATCGCGTCGCCCACGTCGATGGCGGTGGCCATGCCGGTGTGAGGCAGCATCAACGCTGCGGCCTGGCTGGCGCGCAGTTCGGCCCAGCCGTTGCCGTCGGGCCGGTTGTCGGCCAGCGGCCGCCAGGACGCCAGCTGCACGAAGAAGAAGGGCAGCTTGGGATCGGCGAACTGGCCGCGCCAGTCCTGGATCAGGCGCTTGAAGCCGTCGGCATAGGCTGCCGCTCGCCCGGAGTTTTCCTCGCCCTGGTACCAGAGGACGCCTCGCACCGACAGGCCTTGCAGCGGCGCGACCAGGCCGTTGTACCCCAGGGTCGGCGCATTGTTGGCCACGGGGCCGCCCGCAGCGACCAACTTCTCCACACGTGCCTTCCAGGCGCCTGCGAGCGACACCGGGCCAGCGGCCGTGTCCAGGCGCAGGTCGGCGGCATCGCCATGGATGCCGCCGTCGCCGCCGGTGTCGGTCACCCGCACGGCGATCCAGTTGGCCCCGGGGCGCAGCAGCCCCGCGGGCACGGTGTATCGGCGCGCTTGCTCCCAGCCGCACTGGCCACCCACCTTCTGGCCGTTGACCCAGACTTCGTCGCAGTCGTCCACCTTGGCCAGGTGCAACTCGGCACTGCCCGCCTGGGCAGGCTTGAGCTCGATGCGCTTGCGCATCCAGACGACGCCGTCCACGTCGGCCAACCCCTGGCCCTCCCAAACGCCCGGGGCCTGCAAGGTCGGCCACGTGGTGTCGATATCGTTGGCCGCGGACCACCCCGAGGCGTCCACGCCCTCCAGCGGCAGGCCCTTCTGCCAGGCCGCGATGCGGGGCAGCATGCGCTGGCTCAGCGCGGCGTTGAAGGTGGCGTTGTCGGCCGGCAGAGCCCGCACGGCGGGCGCAAGATCGGGGTCGCGCAGGGCGGCCTCGCGGCTCATCCAGGTCTCCAGCATGGAGCCACCCCAGGCGGTGTCGATGAGGCCGATGGGCACGCCCTGCACGGCCTGCATCTGCTTGGCGAAGTGATAACCGACGGCGCTGAATTCGCCCACGCGGCCGGGCTCGGCGACGACCCAGGGTGCCGGCGCGATCTCGGCCTCGGGCTCCACGCTGGCACGCAGCGGCACGCGCAGGTGGCGCAACTGCGCGTTCTGCGGCGAGGCCATTTCCTCAGGGCCGGTGTCCGTCGACGCCAGTGGCCATTCCATGTTGGACTGGCCGCCGAGCAGCCAGACGTCGCCGACCAGCACGTCATTCAGCACCGCGGTCCCGTCACCCTTGACGATCAGTCGGTAGGGGCCGCCTGCTGGCAGCGGAGCCATTTGCACCCGCCATCGACCATCCGCGCCGACGCGGGTGCTGGCCTGGCCCCCGGCGAATTCGACGGTCAATGTCTTGCCAGGGGCGGCCTGGCCCCACACGCGCAATGGCCGGTCGCGTTGCAGCACCATGTGATCGCCAAATACTTCGGCCAGGCGTACTTCGGCGTGGACCGTGGCAGCGAGCAGGGACAGCAGCAGGGAGAGGGCGGTCTTCATCATGGATTGGTACGCGATGAGGCGACATCGAGAGGGAAGGGGCGGCCTTGGCATGGCGCGCTCATGGTCACGGGGCAGGCAGTGGCTCCAGCACCACGACGGCGCCGCCAGCCGCGGCCAGCGTCAGGCTCAGCACGTCCTTGCGGGTCACCTTGCGTTCGGTGCGCCGCACCTCGCGCGCGACCTCGCCGTCCTGCCAGATCGTGGCGCGCCAGTTGTCGGGCGACAGGAATTCCAGCGACACCTTCAGCGTGCGGGCCTCGTCGCCCGTCATCGCGCCGACATACCAGGCCTTCCCCTGGCGGCGCGCCAGCACGATGTCGCGCCCCGGCTCGCCGGCGATGAAGCGGGTCTCGTCCCAGGCGGTCGGCACGCGCTTGATGAAGTCGAAGCCGGACTCGCCGCGGTAGTTCGTCGGGTCGTCGGAGACCATCTGCAGCGGGCTGTCATAGACGACGTACATCGCCAGCGCCTGGCCACGGGTCGTCTGCGTCAGCGGCATCAATTCGCGGACCTCGAAGCCCTGCGGCGTGGCGTTTCGAAAGCCCCCGGGCGTGTAGTCCATCGGGCCCGTCAGCATGCGCGTGTACGGGAGGGTCAGGTTGTGCTTCGGGGTGATGCGCCGGTCCATCTTGTTCCATTCAGCACCGAGCACGCCTTCCTGGGTGATGAAGTTGGGGTAGCTGCGCTGCAGGCCGGCCGGCACGTAGGCGCCATGAAAGTCCAGGAGCAGGTGGCGCTTGGCGGTCGCCTCGGCGACGCGTTGATAGAAGGCCACCATCTCCTGGTCGTCGCGGTTCATGAAGTCGATCTTGACGCCCTTGATACCCCAGCGCGCATAGGTGTCGAGCACCTCGTCCAAACGGGCGTCGACGTGCTTCCAATGCGCCCACAGCATCAGGCCCACGCCCTTGGCGTGGGCGTATCGCACAAGCTCGGGCATGTCGATGCCTTCGGCCGCCCGCGTGATGTCGGTTGCCGGGTTGGCGTCGCAGCAGCCGCTGGGCCCCGAGGCCCAGTTGACGTCGATCAGGTAGTAGGGGAAGCCGGACTCGCCGGCGAAGTCGATAAAGCGCTTGTAGGCTGCCATGTCGGGCTTCATCCCCACCAGCGGACCCGACCACCAGTCCCAGACCGCCTTGCCGGGCTTGACCCAGCTGAAATCACCCTCGGGGGGCGGGTTCAGGTTGCCGATGAGCTGGGAGGGAATCAGGTCGCCCGCACGGTCGGCCAGCATGATGGCGCGCCAGGCGGTCGTCAGCCCGTCCGCCGAGACGAAGGCCGGGCCGGGGCGCCCTGGCACGCCGGACAGATGCAGCCGCAACGCGCCGCCCTCACGCCGCAGCGAGGCGCCGGCGTAGCCCTGCAGGTGGGCCTGCGTCATGGCGTAGTGGGTGCGGCCCGAGGGCGTGGCGCAAACCACCGGCAGGTCGTAGGCGACGCCTGGGTTCAGCTGCGAGACACGCAGGCGCTCGAACGCCTGCTCGTGCGAACCGTCGGCCGGCGTGACCAGGCACGAAGGATCGCCGGCCGGCACGAAGGCTGTGAGTTCGCCCTGGAGCTTCACGGGGCCGCTGTCCTCGAGGCGGTGGCGGAAGGCGACGCCGTCGTCGTAGGCGCGGGCATCGATGAAGACTCGGCGGCCGCCGCCCGCCGTGCGGAAGGCAAGCGTCGCGCCGCGGTAGTGGTCGCGCGCCGTCGCCGCCTTCGTGGCGACGAGCGGGATGACGCGGTCCTCGGCCACGTCATGGCGCGATTCCAGCGTCAACGCGCCGAGGGCTGGGCCGTCCAGGTCCAGCCCCAGCGGCGAGGCGGCGATGACGGCTTCACCGCGGCGGCTGACGCTGAACTGGCTGCCGTCGTCGGCGATGCGCAGCGCGACGCGGCCGTCGGGCGAGGTGATGACGGCGTCGGCCGCCTGGGCGCCCGATGCGGCCAAGGCGAGCGCAGCGATGGCGAGGTGGGTGGTGGTCTTCATGGCTGTGTGGGTTGTGTCGGTCTTCGTCTTCATGCCGTCAAGAGAGCGTTCATCCCAGCCGTACTTCCGTGGCGCGGCCGGTGTAGACCACCTCGCGCAGCGGTGTGGATTGCAGCGTCGGCCCTCCGTCGCCGATGCGGTGGATGCGCAAGCGCTTCGTCGTGGGCATGCCTGCGAAGCGCCCGCTGCGCGACGCCAGGCGCAGCACGCCGCGGTGGTCGTCCCAGGTCATGCGGATCACGCTGAGCCCGCCCTTCTCGTAGGCATAGTCCAGGCCGCCGTCCTCGTAGAGGTCGAAGGCACCGTCGGCACCGGGCACGACGTAGAGGTCGAGCACCTCACCGGTGGCATCGGCGGTGGACTGCAGCACCGGCCCGAGCGGCAGGATGCTGCCCGCGCGCAGGTGCAGAGGCATGCGCTCCAGGGGCGACGCCACGTCATGCGTGCGGCCGCCGACGCGCCGCTCTCCTGTCCAGAAATCGACCCAGCCGCCCGCGGACCGCGGCAGGTACACCGGCCAGCTCGACACCTCGGGCGCCACGACTGGCGCCACATGCAGGGCGCGGCCGAACATGTAGCTGTGCGCCTGGTCCAGGGCCTGGTCGTCCTGCGGGAAATCGAACACGAGCGGTCGCATGATCGGTGCGCCTTTCGCATGGACCTCGTGGGCCAAGCTGTAGAGGTAGGGCAGCAGCTGATAGCGCAGCTCAAGATACTGGCGCGCTACCGCCTCCACCGTGTCGCCATAGCGCCAGAACTCGGTGTTGGTCATGTAGCCATGCACGCGCTGCAGCGGCAGGAAGGTCGCGTACTGGAACCAGCGGATCAGACGCTCGTGGTAGGCCTTGTCGGTGTACTGGCCCTCGCCCGGACGGAAAAATCCGCCTGCGTCGACCGTCCAGTAGGCATAGCCGGCGGCGGCCATGTTGAGGCCCGCGGGGATCTGCCGCTTGAGCGTGTCCCAGTCGTTGCCGATGTCGCCCGACCAGGTGGCTGCCGCATGGCGTTGCTGCCCGGGGAAGGCCGAGCGCGTGAGGATCATCACCCGCTGGTCAGGCGCCGCCTGGCGCTGGCCCTCGTAGACGGTGCGCGAGACGTACCACGGATAGGCGAGGCGCACGCGCTCACCCCGGCCTGCCGCCGTAAGCCGGCCCACCAGGTCGTCGTTCTCGGGCTCCGTCGCGTCCTGCCACCAGGCGTCGATGCCGAGCTTGAGCAGGCGATCGCGCTCGTTGTTCCAGTAGAAGGCGGCGGCCTTTGGGTCGAAGAAGTCGACCCAGTCGGTCTGCTCGATGTAGTGACCGGCGGCTGCGGTGCTGCGGCCGAGCTCGGTGTCGCGCCCGATCTTGGCCCACACCGACAGCATGAGCCGCCCGTTCATGGCGTGCACTTCGCGCACCATCGCGGCGGGATCGGGGTAGTGGGCCTCGTCGAAACGCATCGCGTTCCAGCCGTGGCGGCCCCAGTACTGCCAATCCTGCACCATCACGTCGACGGGCAGCTTGCGGCGGCGGAATTCGCGCAGCGTGGCGACGATCTCCTCCGACGAACGGAAGCGTTCGCGGCAGTGGATGTAGCCATAGGCCCAGCGCGGCATCATCGGCGTGGCGCCGGAAATCTCGCGGTATCCCTCGAACACCTCGTCCGCGCTGGGGCCGGCGATCACGATGTAGTCGATGGCATCGGCCACCGGTGAGCGCCACGTCGTGCTTGCGCGCACGGCGCCAAAGCGCAGAGAGGGAGCGTCGCCGTCGTCGGCGTGGACACGCACGTGATGCTCGCCCGCCGACAGGTCGACGACAAAGCCGATCGTCGGCGGCAGCCAGTGGTTCGCCATCTCGACGCAGGACTTGCCGTCGATCTCCACCGAGTGGCGCGAACCCATCGGGCGGCCGACGTCGAGGAGGAATGCGAAACGGCCGGCCGTTCCCGTTCGGAACGTGCCTTCAAAGCGCGTCAGGTTTCGCACGACCTGCGCATTTCCCGTGGTCGTCGTCACATCCACGACTTCGGCGTTGCGCTCGGCCTTGATCTCGGCGTTAGCGCGACTCAGCGCCACCCACTGCTCGGGCATGTTCAGCTCGGCCATGCCGCTGTTGTGCCAGAGCAGGCCGTAGCCGCGGCTGGACAGCATGAACGGCAGGCTGATCTGCGAGTTCACCTGCGTCAGGCGGCGCGGGTGGCCGCGCAGGTCCATGGCCCCGTCCTGGAAGCAGCCGGTGCCGTAGAGCCGCTCGCAGGCGGGCGACTCGAAAGCCTGCTCGGCGATGAACACGGGCTCGTCCCCCAGCCGCGACGGCGTCAGCCGCCGGGTGCCGGGCGCTTCACCGAGCAGCAAGGCGCCGTTGCGGTCGAAGAAGCGCAGCGCCCCGGTCCCGTTGTCCACCTCGCAGCGGATGGCCGGCAGGTCCAGGCGGGTCGTGTCCGGGCCGATTGTCTGCTTCATGAAGGGCTTGGCACGGCCGGGCAGCAGCGCGAGGCTTGGCGGCGGCGCCTGCGTTGCGGCCTGCGGAGGGAGGAAGCGCACTCGCAGCGCCCGGTCGCAGAGTGCGCTGATCCGCAGCGTGCCCTGGGGCGTCGTCAGCACCCATTCCGGTACGGGCGATGGCTGCGCGCGGCGGGCCGCGGGGTTCCTGGGCGCCAGGTCGCCGGCGGCAGCGGTCGTCGCGCTGAAGGATGAGGCCATCGCGGCCGTTACTGTTGCAGCACCCAGTGGGGCGGCGGCTGCGGCGAGGGCGGCTCGCAACGCCTCGCGCCGGGAGAGGGTGGATCTGGTGTCTTTCATGCAGTCGCTATGGTTCTGACCGGCAAGCCGCGCGAGCCGGTGCCGTCCATTCGTGATTGCGTCAGACCGTTGCCGCGGATCTTCAGCACCACCGCCAGTGAGCGGCGGGAGAGTTTCTGTGTCATGGCACGCTTTCAGTGAAAGGCCGGCTGCTCATGCGAGGCCGGGGCCGCGGACCTTCACTGCGATCGCGGGCGAGCCGGCCAGACCATCGGGCAGCCGCACCTCCAGCCCTTGCGGGGTGCGCTTGAAGGGCAGGCTGTCGGAGGAGCCCACCGCTTCGACACGCTCGATCACGCCCGGCGCCAACCCCGAGTCCTGCGCCAGCGCGGCGATGCGCATGATGCCGTTCTTCGGCCAGTCCAGCCCGATCGCGTACAGCGCGCCGGCCTTGGCCGTGAAGCGGATGTCCTGGGCGGTGAAGGTCTTGATCTGTCCTTCGCTGAACATGCCACCACCGACCTGCGTCGGCCCTTCGCCGAAGGTGCGCCACGGCCGGGTGCCGTGGATGGCTTCGCCGTTGCGGCCCATCCATTCGCCCAGCGACTCCAGGACCTTGCGCTCGTCGGCGTCGATGGTGCCGTCGCCGCGCAGCGGGATGGACAGCAGCAGGTTGCCGTTCTTGGAGACGATGTCCACCAGGCGGTGGATGACGCTCGCGGCCGACTTGTAGCTATGGCTGTCGAAGACGCCGCGGTTGTAGTGCCAGTCGCCGATGCAGGTGTCGGTCTGCCAGGGCAGCGGCTCGATACCGGCGCGCTGGCCGCGCTCGACGTCCTCAACAACGCCCCCACGCCATTCGGGCGGAATCTCCTTGGCGTTGAGGACGGCCTCCAGCTGGCCGCCGTGCCAGGCCATGCTGGCGTTGTAGTAGTGCGCCGCGATGTCCAGGCCGGCCTGGCCGAGCGGCAGGCGGGAGTTGTCGAAGTAGACGAGGTCGGGCCGGTAGCTGTCGATCAGGTCGCGGCAGCGGAGGAACCATTGGCGCGTGAACGCGGGGTTGTGCGGCGGTGCCTTCTCGTCCCAGACGCGGTCGTTGTGCTCATGCCATTCGTTGGCGGTGCGCAGGGTGCTGATGCCGTCGGGCATCACCATGTTGCGGCCCGTGTAGAGGTCTTGCGGGTCGAGGCCGTCCCACCACTTGCCCTTGCCGTCCGCCTCGGTCAGGTTGAAGGCGTCGTAGCGTTGGCCGGCCAGCGGTCCCTCCGGGTCGTAGCCGTAGGCAGGCTGCAGCCAGTGCCAGGCGTGCGCCGAATGGTTGCTGACGCCGAAGCGCAGCCCCTTGGCGCGGGCGATCCTGGCCCAGGTCCCGACGATGTCCTTTTGGGGACCGACGCGTACCGAATTCCAG
>Ga0307516_10000675_pt1 | contig 46218 bp, 40 predicted proteins | sample 19_EM_MG_FD_203310 | JGI IMG/M metagenome (GOLD analysis project Ga0307516, IMG submission 203310) | Populus trichocarpa ectomycorrhiza microbial communities from riparian zone in the Pacific Northwest, United States - 19_EM | ecosystem: Host-associated > Plants > Roots > Unclassified | place... | reverse complement strand
GCCTACGTTGAAGAAAATACCGCTGACGCCATTGGGCGTCCTCATCGCGGAGTCTTCGATGGAAGTCGCTTTGTAGGTATGCTTGAATGTCATTTTGTACGCATCTTCCTTCAGCTTGTCGAAGCTGTTGGCATTGGCGCCTATCTGCTTGTAGCTGATATAGATCCTGGCGTTGAAGCGGGGGAAGTCGACATTGATCCAGTAGGGGTTCTCGGGAGCTTTCTCGAAAAAGCTCGTATCGCGGAGGATCCCGGCATAAACGGGGTATTCAAACGTATACGGGAAGCCGGGCTCGTCAAAGGACCGGTATTGATGTTGGGGGAAATCGATCTTGAAATAGCCCCTGGGCCTGGGGGTATACCCATTGTTACAGGCAACTGCGGTCAACAGGCCGAGGGCCAGGAGGAGAGACGTGGAGATTTTGGGATTTTTGGATTTTGAGATTTTTGGATTTTGAGATTTAGTCGTGTTGGAAGCCATAGATATCCGATTGGGAATGATTTGTCAGGGAAGCTTTATCCGGGCGTCTGCATGCGGATCGCCACTTTTACTTTTTTTATCCGGCTGCTGTCTGCCTCCAGGATGGTGAATTCAAAATCCCCGCAGGGGATCACGTCGTTCACTTTGGGTATTTCCCCGGACAGCTCCAATATCAGCCCTGCCAATGAATCGCTGTCTCCTCTTACCTTATCAAAGGTATCTACGCCGATACTCATCGTCTTGCAGACGTCATTGATCATGGTCCTTCCTTCGAAGATATAGCTACCGTCCTCCAGCCGCCTGTTCACGCTCTCTTCCTCATCGAATTCATCCTTGATATCGCCGATGATCTCTTCCAGGATATCTTCAAATGTAACGATGCCGCTCGTACCGCCGAATTCATCGACAACCACGGCAAAATGGACCCTTTTGGCCTGGAATTCCTGTAAAAGATGTTCGATCAGTTTCTGCTCATGGACAAAAAAAGGAGTCCGCAGGAGAGTATGCCAGTCAAAATCATCAGGTTCGTTCAGATGGGGGATCAGGTCCTTGGTATGGATCATTCCGGCCAGGTCATCCAGGCTTTTTCTATACACCGGGAGACGGGAGTAATGCAGTTCCTCTACCCTTCTCTTCAGGTCCGCGAAAGAAAGCTGGTAATCCACTCCATTGACGTCCAGCCGCGTCCGCATGATCTGTTTCACCGTAATGGTGCCGAATTTGATAATGCCTTTCAGGATATTCTTTTCCTCCTCGGAAGCCTGGCTGTCCGTGGAGCGGTCGATCTCATGATCCAGCTTCTCCAGGCTGAAGGAGGATTTTTTCCTGCCAAAAAAACGCTCCAGCTTGTCCGACCGGTGCACGGCCGAAAGACTGACCCTTCGGAAGAGCAGGTGGATCAATTCGATGATCCCCGAAGTATAATAAGCAAACTGCAGATTGTTCTGTGTGGCCCATACTTTTGGCATAACCTCGCCGAAGAGGATCATGACGAAGGCAACAAGCAATACCTTGATCAGGAACTCGAAAAGCCAGAAATTCTGTTTGGCAAGGACCATTTCATCGATGAGGAAATTCGACAGGATGATAATGGCGATATTGATGATGCTATTGGCGATCAGCAGGGAGGTGAGCAGTTCCTTCGGTTCTTCGAGGAGATGAACGATCCGTTTCCAGGAGCTGTCCTGTTTGGTCTTCAGGATATTGATATCCTTATAGGTGAGGGAAAAGAAAGCGACTTCCGATCCTGACACCACGAAAGAAAAGATCAGTAAAAAAAGGATGACGATGGCCAGGATGGTGGTTGCCTGCGGGTTGATGAGGAGAAATAAAGGGTGATCCAAAATAATCGGTTTCGTTAACAATAGCGCGGCCAAATTTAACAATTTCTTTTATACTTACCCGCCCCACTCTTAAGCAGACCTATAAATGATCTAAAAGGCATCCATCACCCCAGGGAGAGGTGGAGGGTTAGAACGGAAGGTCTTCGGAATGCTCTCCGACGGAGGGTGGGGGCGGCTCCGTATGCCCCGGGCCTTCCGGATCATGGGAAATGGGAGGATGGGTGCCATCGGAACGTTTATCCAGCATGATCAGGTTGTCGCCTACCACTTCCGTAGCAAACTTCTTATTACCTTCCTTATCTTCCCAGCTACGGGTCCTCAGTCTTCCCTCAATATATACCAGGCTACCCTTGTGGAGGTATTTCTGGGCAAGTTCCGCCAGTCCACGCCAAAGAACGACGGTATGCCATTCCGTCTGTGAGATCAACTTACCGGCCCTGTCTTTAAAGGTCTCTGTGGTCGCCAGGGAAAACTTGGCGACTGCGATATTTCCTTCGAGGTATTGTGTATCCGGGTCTTTTCCTAAATTCCCAATCAACATCACCCTGTTAACTCCTCTCATAGAATGAAGTTTGAGTTTGTATAATGCCTATCTAAAATTAAATTTTTTCGGGCAAAAAGATAAATTTTTAAAATAGCCTCCTTTCTCAGAACAAACTCTGTACCGGTGTTGGGTCCAGGAGCCAGGCATTAATGAATTTCGGGAATGCATATTCGTCCAGTTTCTCTCTATCCACCAATTGAAATCCCTTTAGACCCGGTAAGGGTTTACCCAGGGAGATGCTGATAAATTGTCCATGGATCGTTTGATGGCTGAGTTCCTGCCGGTAGATTTTGGATATGTACTTGACTGTGAGTGAACGATTACCGAAGAGTTTTCGGGCAAACTCGGATTCCAGGATCGCTTCGGCCCCATCGACAGGGCCCTCCGTCTCCCAGAGAATGAACTCATAAAGGTCTTCCCAGATGTCCTTTCCCGTTCGTTGACGGATATATATTTTTTTATCCTTTGTTTCCAGCAGAAAATAATAGAGCCAGCGGGTCCTTTTCCGGATGCTTTTCCCTTTTATGGGGAGCGTTCGCACCAGGTCCTGCTGAAAGGCCATGCAATCCGGTTGTAACGGACAAGTCCCGCAAAGCGGGTTCTGCGGTTTGCAAACGGTAGCCCCAAAATCCATGATCGCCTGGTTGTAGATTCCCGGCCCCCGTTTGTCCAGGAGGACATCGGCTAATTCCACGATCCATTTCTTGCCAGCCGTAGAGTCGATAGGAATAGAGATCGCAAAATACCGGGCCAATACCCGGGCCACATTACCGTCTACAACGGCATGGGGGAGGTCGAAGGCGAAGGACGCGATAGCCGCAGCCGTATAAGGCCCGATACCTTTTAATTCCCGGATCTGTTCGTAAGAGGAAGGAAAAACGCCTTTATATTCAGAGGAGATCTTTTTAGCCGTTGCGATCAGGTGCCGGCAACGATTATAATAGCCCAAACCCTCCCATAACTTGAATACTTTCTGTTCAGGCGCCCGGGCCAGGTCGTGAACGGTGGGAAATGCCTCCAGGAACTTTTCGTAGTAGGCCCAGCCCTGTTCTACCCGGGTCTGTTGCAGGATCACTTCGCTCAGCCAGATCTTATAGGGGTCTTTTTCCCCTTTCCAGGGCATGAGCCGGGTATTGTCCTTTTTATGCCATTTTAACAATAGTTTCGTAAAAGCGGCTTTTTTTTCGTCCATTTGGGCTTTCCCTCCGGTCTCATTTAAAATTCACAATCAATATTTTATGAAATTCTTGCTTAAATAAAGCAAATCTATTATTTTGATACCCAATAAGTAATTCTTTTCCAGGAATTGCCAATTAAAAATTTTGTTATATATTTAAAATCAGAAACTTATAAAACTTAATCCCCATGAGAAAGGCAGACCTTGTTAACCAAATATCGGAAAAAACAGGTATACCTAAGGTAGACGTCCTGGTGACGTTGGAAACCATGTTCAAACAAGTTAAAGAAACCCTTTCCCAGGGAGAAAATATTTATATCCGGGGATTTGGCAGTTTCATAACTAAAAAGCGGGCGGCCAAGATCGGACGCAATATCAAGAAGAATGTCGCTGTACATATTCCTGAACATTATATTCCTGCGTTCAAGCCTGCTAAAGAGTTCGTTGCAGAAGTAAAAAAGCTGCAATCCGTAAAAGAAGATCAGCCGAATCCTGACGAAGAGATGTAGAAGTGGTGTAATTTGCGCTCTAATTGAAAATCAATGAAGAGACAGCAATATCTCGTAGCAGGCGCCGGAGTGCTCTTATTACTTGCTTTGTACTTTTTTGGAAAGACCGTACCTACCCTGAAAAAACCTGCTGCACCCGTCCAGGGATCCGAACCCGGAACTCCAGGAGCATCAGCGTTAAGATCTATTGATATCCGCGATATTTTAGCATCCGCTCATTCCCGGCTCAATCCGGATCAATTGTCCTATGTGAACCGATTGGAAAATTCGGTTGTGCGGGGAGATGTCAGGAATCAGCAATTGTTGGCGTGCCGCCAATTGGCTAATTTCTGGAAGGATTCCGTGCAGGAAGGCTTTCTTCCCTTTGCTTATTATACCGGTCAGGCAGCTAAATTGGAAAATTCTGAAAAAAGTCTCACCTTTGCTGCCCAATTATTTTTGCAAAGCTTACGCGGACAGGAGAATGCGGCCTTGAAAAGCTGGATGGCCGCTAATGCTAAAGAGTTGTTTGAAAAGGCTTTAGAACTGGATCCGGGTAATGACTCCACGAAGATCGGGCTGGGCGCCAGTATTATGTTTGGCAGTACGGCCGGTAGTCCTCAGGAGCTTATGCAGGGAATTCAGCGGATCCTGGAAGTGGCTCATCGCGATTCTTCCAATATGTATGCTCAGTTGATGCTGGGTCTGGGAGGGATACAATCGGGGCAATTTGATAAAGCTATTGAACGTTTGACAACGGTTGTTCGACATCAACCTGCCAATATCGAAGCGATCCTCATGCTGGCCGACGTATATCAGCAAAAAGGCGAGAAAGCAGATGCCATAAAATGGTATGAAGCGGCTAAAAAGTTAATTGGCAACCAGGAACTGATCAAAGAGATCGATCAGCGTATCCAATCTTTACGATAAGCCTTTCAAATAGATAATAGTGAGGCCATTGAATCGGGAATTTATTTTTTAACTAATAAAATGCATTGAGTATGCCTTGTGGTAAAAAGCGTAAGCGTCATAAAATAGCGACGCATAAGCGTAAGAAAAGACTGAGAAAGAATCGTCATAAGAAGAAGAACAAATAGTGACGGGTAGTAGTACTGATCAAGGAAGTTGAAGGTAAATCTTACGCTTGAATAAGGAACTGATCATAAACGCAACTCCGCAGGGTGTTGAAATAGCCCTATTAGAGGATAAAAAGCTGGTGGAACTCCACCATGAAAAGACTGACGCCAGTTTTGCAGTGGGTGATTTATACCTGGGTAAGGTCAAAAAACTGATCCCGGGTCTGAACGCCGCCTTTGTGGATGTAGGTTTTGAAAAAGACGCTTTTCTCCATTACACGGATCTGAGTCCCTATGCCCGTTCGCTGCTGAAGTTCACCCAACAGGCGATGAACGACGCCAGCCCGGAGGGGTTCGATTTCGGGAGTTTCCAGGTAGAGCCGGAGATCATCAAGACAGGCAAGATCAATGAAGTACTCAATGGCAAGCCGCATATTCTCGTTCAGATCCTGAAGGAACCCATCGCTGCAAAAGGCCCGCGCCTCAGTTGCGAGGTTTCCCTTCCCGGTCGGTTCGTCGTCATCACCCCCTTTAACGATATCGTTGCCGTATCCCGGAAGATCCATTCTTCCGACGAGCGCAAGCGATTGCAGAAGATCGTGGAGGCCATCAAGCCGAAGAATTTCGGGGTGATCGTCCGAACGGCCGCAGAGGGCAAGAATACAGCGGAACTGCACGAGGACCTCACGGAGCTGGTAGCCACCTGGAAGATCATTCAGCACAACCTCAAGGGCTCTGTCGCCCCGGCCAAGATCCTCAGCGAACAGACCAAGACCACGAGTATGCTCCGGGATCTGCTGAACGAGGATTTCAACAAGATCGTCGTCAACGACCGGAATATCTACAACGATACCAAGAGCTATATCCAGCGTATCGCCCCGGATAAGATCGATATTGTCTCCTATTATCATAACGGATCTCCCATCTTCGACCAGTTCAGCATCACCAAACAGGTAAAAGCCGCCTTTGGAAAGACGGTGAACCTGCCCAGCGGCGCCTACCTGATCGTCGAACATACGGAAGCCTTGCATGTGATCGACGTGAACAGCGGTTATAAGAGCGTCAGCAACAACCAGGAGCAGAACGCCCTGGAGACCAATATGGAGGCTGCCGAGGAAATAGCCCGGCAATTGAGGCTCCGCGACCTGGGAGGCATCATTGTAGCCGATTTCATCGATATGAAGCTGCCTGACAATAAAAGGAAGCTCGTAGAGGCCATGGAAGGCTACATGCGGACCGATCGTGCCAAACACGCCGTATTGCCTATTTCCAAATTCGGGCTGATGCAGGTCACCCGGCAGCGCATGAAGCCGGAAGTCACCATCAATACGCAGGAGGTATGCCCTACCTGTAATGGCACAGGCAAGATCTCTTCCGCCCTGATCCTGGAAGATGAGATCGAAAAGAACCTCAGTTATCTCCTCAATCACCAGCATAAGGACCTGATCCTCACCGTTCATCCGATCATGCATGCCTATCTCACCAAGGGAGGGATGTTTGGAATGGGCTCCCGGCAATGGAAATGGCGCTGGAAATACAAGCAAAAGGTCAGGCTCCGGGCTAATACCAACTATCACCTCACCGAATTCCATTTTTTTGACAAACACGAGGACGAAATAAAATTATAACGACGACCCCCGCTAAACGGGGGTCTTTCTTTATATAAACTATTTTATATACGTCTATCTGCGTAGCATACTTCCTTTTTTGAATGATTTTTATTTTTCCTCAATGCATATAAAATAATACATATGTATAAATTGAACGTAAAACTACTCAAAAATGACTACTACAAGGAGGACAGTATGCATTTTTGTCAGGTGAGCGTCCCCGAAAATTTTCAATGTTAATTCTCAGGACATTAAAGATATAAGGAGTTTCTATCCTGAGGGAGCCCGGGGTTTCAAAAACACATAACTAATTATATATCAATAATTTATAAGGGTATAAAAATCACAAAAGAGCCAACCTCCTCCCCCTTCGAAGTTATGCACACCCAAAAAAATTATTTTGTTATGTGGCGCTAATTTGTAATTTAGTGCAAGAATTTAATGGGTTAGTAAGTAAGGGGCCGGCGATCTAGCTGGCCCTTTTACTTTTTAGTCGTCTCCCGAATTTTTCTCTCTTTTCGTTTTATCTTTCTTCTTATTTTTTCTACTACAAAGCATCGCATGCATCCTTTTTTCTCTTCGCGCACCCTTATTTTTTCCATCTTGACTTTCCCAACCATTTTTCCGGCTCTTTGATCCGATAGTTCTCGTTCCTTCAACTTCCAATCCGAATAAGCAACTAAATTTGCAGCATGAGCAAAATAAAAACGGCCTTCTTTTGCAGCAACTGCGGATATGAAAGTGCAAAATGGTCGGGTAAATGTCCGTCCTGCGATCAATGGAATACTTTTGTCGAAGAGGTCATCACAAAAGATAACAAGCCCGCGGAACAGGAATGGAAAAAATTCGCCGGAGAGAAAAAAGAAAGCCGGTCCATCTCCTTAAGTGAGGTCGTCAGTGCGGATGAAGAACGGATCATCAGCGAAGATGCGGAGCTCAACCGCGTATTGGGTGGTGGCATCGTGACCGGTAGTGTCGTACTCGTCGCCGGAGAGCCGGGTATCGGAAAGAGTACTTTATTCCTGCAGATCGGGCTGTCCTTAAAAGATATCACCATTTTATACATCAGTGGGGAAGAAAGCGAGCAACAGATCAAGATGCGCGCCGATCGCCTCAACAGTGGGAATGAAAATTTCTATCTCCTGACAGAAACATCTACCCAATTGATCTTCCAGGAGATAAAAAAATTACGCCCCCGGCTCGTGATCGTCGATTCCATTCAGACCTTACAATCTCCTTATATTGAATCCTCCGCCGGCAGCGTCTCCCAGATCCGGGAGTGCGCTTCCGAATTCCAGCGATTCGCCAAAGAAACAAATACACCCGTCTTCTTAATAGGGCATATCACAAAAGACGGGAGTATCGCAGGTCCCAAGATCCTGGAACATATGGTCGATACAGTGTTGCAGTTCGAGGGTGACCGGCATTATGCCTATCGCATCCTGCGAACTTTGAAGAACAGGTTTGGAAGCACCGCCGAATTGGGTATTTATGAAATGACGGAGCAGGGTATGCGACCCGTCAGCAATCCCAGCGAGCTCCTGATCACACAAAAAGAGGATCAACTGAGCGGGATTGCCATTTCGGCCACCATCGAAGGCATGCGTCCCCTGTTGATCGAGGTACAGGCGCTCGTGACCCCATCCGTCTACGGCACCCCTCAGAGAACGGTAAGCGGATTCGACCTGCGCCGCTTGCAGTTGCTGCTGGCCGTATTGGAAAAAAGAGGCGGCTTCCATTTCGGTATGAAGGACGTGTTCCTGAATATCGCCGGGGGGCTCAAAGTGGAAGACCCTTCTATCGACCTGGCCGTCCTTTGTGCGCTGCTCAGTTCTTTTGAAGACGTTCCTTTATCCTCCCACACCTGCTTTGCCGGAGAGGTAGGGTTGAGCGGCGAGATCCGCGCGGTGAATCGTATCGAGCAACGGATAGCAGAAGCCGAAAAGCTGGGCTTCGATAAGATCTTCGTCAGCAAGTACAATCAAAAAGGACTTAAGAATCAAAAGTTCAATATTGAAGTGGTGCCCGTCAGCCGCGTGGAGGAAGTGTATCAGTATCTTTTCTAAGCGCTGTGCAATTATTCGGGCTGTTGTGCAACACCGCTGTTTTTTCTCATAAGCCGTAATTATACATTGTCGGCATTGTTAATAAGGCTTCCATTATGAGCGATCGGTAATTTGTATTACTTTTGAACCCGATGCACAAGCCATTATTGTTCATACTATTCCTCGTTACCCTTTTCACCCTCTCCTGCCGGAAAGATTCTTTCATTACGGATAAAAACGCCATCGTCCGTTTTTCAACAGACAGTCTGCTCTTCGATACCCTCTTTACATCCACGGGTTCCATTACAGGCTCGTTCAAGATCGTCAATGGGAATGATCAGAAATTGCTTTTGTCCGATATCCGGTTAATGGGAGGCGACGCGTCTTATTTTAAGATAAATATTAACGGGGCCCCCGGACCCAATCAAAATAATATCGAGGTGGATGCGGGGGACAGCATCTATGTTTTTGTCGTCGTCCGGATCGATCCCAGTGCTGCAGACCTTCCCTTTATCGTACAGGATAGCATCCGGGTATCTTTTAACGGCAATCAACATACGATCCAGTTGCAGGCCTGGGGGCAGAATGCCAATTTCCTCCGTAATCAGAAGATCACCGGGGCCGTTACCTGGAATAATACAAGGCCCTATGTCATATTGGGCGGCTTGCAGGTAGATACCAATGCGACACTAACGATCCCCAAAGGATGCAAGGTCTATTTTCATGCGGATGCACCGCTGATCGTGGATGGGACCTTGCTGGTGCAGGGAGAAAAATATGACAGTACGAAAGTGGTATTCCTCAGCGATCGACTGGATGTCCCCTACCGCGATTATCCGGGAAGCTGGCCGGGGATCTATTTCAGGAATACCAGTATCAATAATATCCTGCGCTATGCCGTGATCAGGAGCGCTTACCAGGGCATTGTCGCCGAATCGCCCGCTTCGAATGCCAATCCCAAGGTCGTCCTGGAGCAATGCATCCTCTCTACGATCTTTGACGCGGGCATCCTGGGAGATCAGAGCAGCATACAGGCGACGAATTGCCTGATCAGCGATTGCGGAAAAAATATCGTGCTGGGCTTTGGCGGGCAATATCAGTTCACCCATTGTACGGCGGCCAGCTATTCCAATGAATATGTCGTACATACGGCCCCCGTTCTTTCGGTCAGCAATTATATCGTGCAGGGAGGCACCCCCCTTACCGCGTCGCTCAGCGCGGATTTCACTAACTGTATTTTTTACGGGGGCAACGGCACCGTGGATGATGAGGTGGTCGTCTCCAAACAAGGCACAACCCCTTTCTCCGTCAATTTTTCCAATTGTCTCTGGAAAGTAAAGACCAGCCCTTCCGGCGTGAATGCCAGCCAGGTCATCGCCAATAGCGATCCTTTGTTCGACAGCGTGAATGCCGGGCGCAGGGTTTTCGATCTCCACCTGAAAGACGGATCTCCCGCGATCAATAAAGGGATCCCTACGGCCGTCACCCTGGACCTGGATGGCCGCTCCCGACCCGTTGGGCTACCGGACCTCGGCTGCTATGAGCGACCCTGATAAGGAGTTGGGAATTGAGGAATTTGGGGAATTTTGGATTTAGTGGAGGCAAGGTCTGATGAGCAGGCAGCTATCTGTCGATGGCGCGACATTGACCATTTACCCCCAGATCAGACCATTCATCCCTGAAAATTGACCCTAACTTAAACTTTAGCGTCGAATTAATGTAGTAGATAGGAACAATTGAATACCTTACCAGTCAAATTCACCACCAACTAAATTTTATTTTATGTTACGTGCTATGCTTCTTTCTCTTTTTGTTGTAGCCGGGGTCACCAGTGTTCATGATTTTAAAGTACCCGGTCTGGATGGAAAGACCATCGATCTTTCAAAGTTTAAAGGAAAAAAGATCCTGATCGTCAACACCGCCTCTAAATGCGGCTATACCCCTCAGTATGCCGACCTGGAAAAATTATACGAAACGTATAAGGACAAGCTGGTGATCGTCGGATTTCCCGCTAATAACTTCGGGCAGCAGGAACCCGGTACGAGTAAAGAGATCAGCGAATTCTGTACAAAGAACTACGGCGTGACCTTCCCGATGGCGGAAAAGGTAGACGTGGTCGGGGACAATACCGCCCCCCTGTTCAAATACCTGACGGAAGAAGCCAAAAAACTGGGTGTAGCGGATCCTGTCATCAAATGGAATTTCACCAAATTCCTGATTGACGAGAAAGGAACCCTGGTAGCGGTATTCCCCAGCAAGGTGAAGCCCATGGACGAACAGATCACGAAATTCCTGAATTAGGAATTTCTGATTTTGAGATTGAGGAAAAATTTTCAGTCCCGCCCAGGCGGGATTTTTTTTTACCTTTACCCCTATGTCATTCAAGAACATCCTCGGGCAGACCGAGGTAAAGCACAGTCTGGTAGAGCTGGTAAGGACCAATCGATTGAGTCATGCCCTGCTGTTCCTCGGTAAGGAAGGGTCCGGCGCATTACCCCTGGGTCTCGCTTTTGCGCAATATATCGTTTGTGAGAAGCCGAACGGCAAGGATGCGACGGATGCCTGCGGGATCTGCCCCTCCTGTGTCAAGGCAGGCAAGCTGATCCATCCCGATATCCATTTTACCTATCCCGTCATCCCCCGGAAAGCAGGCGACAAGCCAATGAGTACGGATTATATCACCGAGTGGAGGGAGTTCATCGCCCAATATCCTTATGGCAATGCCTATGATTGGCTGCAGTTTATCGGGGCGGAGAACAAGCAGGGGAATATCACGGCGCACGAGTGTAATGATATCATTCATAAGCTGAGCCTCAAGAGTTTTGAAAGCGGTTATAAGATCCTCGTGCTGTGGATGCCGGAATACCTGGGCAATGAAGGGAATAAACTGTTGAAACTGATCGAGGAGCCCCCGGCCGATACGCTGTTCCTGTTGATCGCCGAGAATGAATCCCTGATCCTGCCCACCATTCTTTCCAGGACCCAATTAGTAAAAGTGCCTATGCCGGAGACGGCGGAAATTGAGCAGGCCCTTGTGGAAAGAGCGGGTATCCAGCCGGAGCAGGCCCGTCAGATCGCTGCGATCAGCGAAGGCAATTATCATGAGGCCCTGCAATTGATCCGTCATGCGGAAGACGACTGGCAGGGACTGATCCGGGAATGGCTGAATACCATCCTTAAAAGGGACCCGATCGCGCAGGTCAAATGGATCGATGAGATCAGCAAATTGGGCCGGGAAAGGCAGAAGCAATTCCTCCGGTATTTTAATCACTTGCTGGAACAGGCCATCCGCCTCCGCTATATGGATGCCGCTCAATTACATATCCCCGACCAGGAAAAAGATGTCGCCCTTCGCCTCAATAAGTTCGCCGATACCTCCCAGCAAAAGGCCATTATTGAAGAATTGGACCGGGCGGCTTATTATATCGAACGAAACGCCCATGCAAAAATGCTTTTTCACGCGCTGACCATCCGGCTCTACCATATCCTGGCGAACAGGACGGTGGCCCATATAAATTAAGCCGATGAGATTCCACTGCCTCCAGCACGTTTTCTTTGAAACACCCGGTGTCATCGAAGACTGGATCCGGGAACAAGGCCATACGCTCTCTTTTACCTGTTTTTTCCGGAATGAAGTCTTGCCGGGTATAGAGGATTTCGATGCCCTCGTCATTATGGGCGGTCCTATGAGCATCCACGATGAAAAGGAATTCCCCTGGCTGAAAAAGGAAAAAGAGCTGATCGCAGCCGCCATCCAGGGCCATAAAAAGGTATTGGGTATCTGCCTGGGCGCCCAACTGATCGCATCGGTATCGGGAGCGAGGGTCTACCCGAATACGTTGAAAGAGATCGGATTTCTACCCGTAAACTGGACCCCTGTGGCGAGAGAGGTTTTAAAAATGGAGACTTCTCTGGTCTTTCATTGGCACGGCGAGACTTTTGACCTGCCGGAGGGGGCCATACACCTGGCCTTTACGGAGGCTTGCGTCCATCAGGCCTTTCTGTTGGGAGATTCCGTCCTGGCCCTGCAATTCCACCCCGAAATGAGCCAGGAGATCGTTCGGGAGCTGGTAGCCCATGAGGGCCATGAGTGCATCCCTGCCGCCTACGTGCAGTCTGCCGACTCTATTTTAGAACAACTGCCCGGGCTGGCGACTGGTCATGTCTTGATGCGGGCATTACTGGATCAATTATTTCATTATTAATATTTTATATATGAATTTTTCAAGCGTGATCGGCTCCATCGGGGTCATTTTACTGCTGATCGCCTTCTTTCTCAACCTGTTCAACTATATCTCCCGGGAAAGTAAGACCTATCTCCTGCTCAATATCGGCGGAGCCGGGCTATCCTGCTATGCTTCCGTCCTGATCCATTATACTCCCTTCGTCATCCTAGAGGCCGTCTGGTGCCTGGTAGCGATTGCGGCAACTGTTAAAGTATTCAAAAAATAGGATTTTAGCTTTTGCATGGGCGTTTCGTAGTATATTTGTTTATAGCCCCTAAAGGGGCCGTAAAGAAGAAGGTAATCCGCACCGTATCGGCAAGTGAGTAAATGAATAGTGTGAAAAGAGTTCTAAATCGTTGTAACAGGGTCATATTGCATTAACATATTTTCTTTCAATGGCTTTGATGGCTAAGTAGAATTCTTCTGCCGGTATCAGCACTCCTTCCTCTTGCGATTTATTTCTAACTATTAATCCAATTTTGATATGGGATGTGATTCTTGTGGAACAGCCACGGGCGGCAAACCCTCTGGTTGTAAAAGTAATGGTGGATGTAGCACAGGGGGATGTAACCGGCTGAATGTACATGACTGGCTGGCAAATTTGCCTTTTAGCGACCCGGAAAGCGGTTGCCGTATCATCGAAGTACTCTTCAACAAAGGAAGTCGCAAGGACTTTTATCGTAATACGACTACGCATCTCTTCGAAAAAGGAGACCTGGTGACCGTGGAAGGGGTGAGCGGATTTGACGTAGGAACGGTGAATATTACCGGGGAGATCGTCCGCCTTCAGATGAAGAAAAAAGGCGTGGAAGAGAATAACCCTGAGATCAAGAAAGTACTGCGCAGGGCCAGCGATAAAGACCTGGACATCATGCAGCAGAATAAGGGAAGGGAAAAAGAAGCCCTGGTAAGAGCCCGGGCGATCGCCCGCCAGTTGAAGCTGGATATGAAGATGAGCGAGGTAGAGATCCAGGCCGACGGACGTAAAGCGACCTTCTTTTATATAGCTGATGACCGGGTGGATTTCCGGGAATTGATCAAGATCTATGCAGGAGAATTTCGCCTGAAAGTCGAAATGCGGCAGATCGGCGCCCGTCAGGAAGCCGCCAAAGTAGGGGGCATCGGGAGTTGCGGAAGAGAACTTTGCTGCAGCACCTGGCTCACGGATTTCAAGTCCGTCAATACGACCGCAGCCCGTTACCAGAACCTATCTATCAACCAGAGCAAACTCAGCGGCCAGTGCGGACGGCTAAAATGCTGTCTCAATTATGAGCTGGACACCTATCTGGATGCCCTGCAAAATTTCCCCGAGAACACAGAGACCCTCCAGGTGGCACAGGGAACGGCCATCCTTATCAAAAAAGATATTTTCAAGCTCCTGCTCTGGTACGTATTGCCGGACAGCAACAAACAATACCCGCTGACCATCGAAAGGGCAAAGAAGATCCGGCAACTGAATATGCAGAATATCGTGCCGGAAGGATTGGAACCCGTGGAGGTCATGACCGGTAAGCCTAAGGAAGAAGAGAGCGGATTTGTGGACTTAGTCGGCCAGATCAGTCTCAAGACCCTGGAAAAAGCCGACCGGAAGAAAAGGCACAGCGGCCAGGGAGATCGGCGTCCCGGTCCCAATCGCGAAGGCAGGGGGAACCGTGAAGGCGGCGGAGACGGGAGGGATAACCGGAACAATAACAACAATAATAACAGAGACCCCAGGAAGCCCCCACCGCCTCCGGATCAACGGAACAGGCGTAGATAGGGCCCGCGGATGACAGTCATTTATGAAACGTTTACTTATGCGTATGTGTTGGGGCATAGGGATCTTCCTTCTCCTTTGGCTGATCCTGGCGCAGGGATGCATGAGTTTTCGCAAAGCCGACGATGTGGCGAAAAAAGAGTTTTCAGAAGCCAGGGTGGCCTTGAAGACCGCGACGATCCTCGTAGACGGCCATCACCTGCATTATGCCCTGACAGGGAATGACACCCTACCTACTCTCTATTTTATACACGGGTCACCCGGAAGCTGGGATGCTTTCGAGGCCTATATGAGGGACCCCGTGCTATTGGAACGTTTCCGGATGGTGTCCGTAGACCGGCCCGGATTTGGGCATAGCGACTATGGCAGCGCCGAACCCCTGGCCCGCCAGTCCGAACTGATCAGCCCGCTGTTTGCCGTACTGGATAATCACCGGCCCCTATTCATCGCAGGCCATTCCCTGGGAGGTCCGATGGCAGTCAAGCTCGTTGCAGATAATCCGGGCCTGTTCTCCGGGATGCTGTTGTTGGCGGGGTCCATCGATCCGGCACAGGAAAAATCCGAAAAATGGAGGCCCTGGCTGTTCAAAACACCCCTGAATTACCTCGTTCCGGGCGCTATGCGGCCTTCCAACGAAGAATTGTGGTATTTAAAGAAAGACCTGGTGGACCTGGCAGCGGATTTTACAAAAATAACCTGCCCCGTCTATATCGTCCATGGCACCGTCGATCCCCTCGTACCTTTTGCAAATACGGAATACGGAAAGAAAATGCTGGTCAATTCCTCCCGGGTAGAGATCCTACCCCTGCCGGGAGCCAATCATTTTATACCCTGGACGCGTTATGACATCATCAGGAGCGTATTGTTAAAATTATACTGAGAACAACCCGGGAGGCTTTTCTCTTGTTATTTTTGTGTACTATTTGTACTTTGGCAACACTTAAAACTCTATAACTATGGCACTTTTTGATTCCGGTAACCCTACCCTTTCGGAAAAGATTTTTAACAAGTCGATCGACCACTCTAATTCGGATACCATGACCGTTAGAGGCTCGATCCAGAAGTTCGGATTTTTATTATTCATGGTTGTCGCGGGAGCGGCTTTTACCTGGAAATTATATTTCGAAGCAAATTTTTCATTGATGATGACCCTCTTCTGGGTCGGGTTGATCGGCGGACTGATCACAGCCGTTGTCATCTCCTTCAAGCCCAACCTGGCCAAATGGCTGGCGCCGGCATACGGGCTCTTGGAAGGCCTCGTGCTCGGGGCTTTTTCTGCCATCGTCAATAACCAGGTAGGTACCAAATACCCCCATGTTGTGTTTCAGGCCGTAGTGCTGACCTTCGGGGTGGCTTTCGCCGTCTTCCTGTTATATAATTTCAGGATCATCAAGCCGACGGCAAAATTCAAAGCTATTATGTTTTCGTGCATGGCTGGCATTGGCCTGTTATACCTCGTCTATTGGGTGCTGTTGCTGTTTGGCGTGCATCTCTCATTTATGAGCTGGAACGATACCAGTGCACTGGGGATCGGGATTAATCTTTTTGTCGCCGGCATCGCCGCCTTCAGCCTGATCTTAAATTTCGAGCAGATCGAGGTCGGCGAACAAATGGGCGCGCCGAAACATATGGAATGGTACAGCGCCTTCGGCCTGCTGGTGACCATGGTATGGCTCTATATCCAGATCTTAAAATTGCTGAGCCGTTTCGGCAGCAGCAGGAATTAACGAATTACCCACAATAAAAATGAAAAGGGGCCTGTGCCCCTTTCTTTTTTTACTATCTTTAAGCAAGGAATGAAATTCACCGCATTCATATTCTCCTGCCTGATCGGGCTTTTCACCGTGCAACCGGTGTTTACAGTTCCTGGTGCGCCGCTGCCTGAAAAAAGTTGTTGTGGCGGCGGAGCATGCGGGAAGGAAAAGAAGGAAGCTCCCTGCAAGAATAAGGGCAACGCGGAGAACCCCTGCACCCGGTGCCTGACCTGCCCATACTGTAATCAATATCTGCCGCAAAGATCTTTGGCTGTACATCAGCAGTCGCAACAGATCACCGATAATAACGAGTATAAAGATACGATCTACCAAAATCCGGATCTCTCCGATTATTGGCAGCCTCCGGAATCCATGCTATTTTCTTAGCCTCCAATTTTTATTTATTCAAAAAAATAGCAAACAAGATGAAAAAAATATTTTTTAGCATCCTGGCCACCCTTCTTATTTCCACCGTGTCCGTATACGCCGAAGGTGGCAAACCTGCCGCCAAAAAACAAGCGGTGAAAAAAGAATGTTCCAGTGCGAATTGTCCGGATAAAGCAAATTGCCCTAAGCCCATTTGCAAGCCGGGATGCGTTTGTCATTAGACAACAAGAAGAGTTAATGATAAGCCCGCCACCTGTGGCGGGTTTTTTATTACGCAGGACTGGTCAATGGAAGGGAAAAATAAAAAGTCGATCCCTTTCCCTCCTCACTTTCGACCCATGCCTGTCCATGATGCGATAGGATGATCTGCCGGCATAAGAACAGGCCCAGCCCCAATCCTTCCAAGGACTTCGTCTTCTCCGCCCTGTAAAACCGGTTAAAAATATGGGGCAAGTCAGCAGCAGGGATACCGATCCCCTCATCCTTAACAGCAACGATCACCGAATCGCTCACTATTTTTGTAAAGACCTCGATACTGCTCTTATCCTTTGCATATTTTATCGCGTTGGTGAGATAGTTGATCACCACCTGGATCAATTTATCCCTGTCGGCAAAAATGGTCACGCCCGTGTTCCCTTTTTTTATGATAGGCTGATCCGGGTAGGTCTGCCGGATAGAATGGATCGTCTCCTCCATCATTTCTTCAAAGTCAAAAAAGGTAGACTCCGGATCAAAGTTGCCCGAGATCAGTTTAGTCGTTCTATTCAGTTCATTGATAATCTTTTTTAGACGTTTGGCACTGTTCCTGCTCTTGTCAAGATATGCCCCAAAGTCGGCGAAATCCTTTTCTTTAAATAACTCGCTCATCATGTCAATGTTCAGGATCAGGTTGGTCAGCGGAGTTCTCAATTCATGGCCCACAAAATTTAAAATATCTTCCCGTTGTTTTTCAATGTTCTTTAGCCCCGTAATGTCGTGGAATACTAATAAAATATTGGCTTGTCCGTCCTGGGTATCGAGTTTGCTGCAACTGATATCGAATATTCTTTTACCAAGATTCCCGGCATCCAGTTCTAATTGAATTTGAGAAATGCATTCTTTGGAGGCGAACGTGCCGGCGATGATGGCGTAGAGATCGGGGTTTTCTCCAAAGGCCGTAATGAACTGCTTAAAATCAAGATCCGCAATGTTCGGATCTGAATGATGGAACAACCGGGTAAAGGAGCTATTGGCTTTTACAATTTTCAGATCTTTATTCAATACGATCACCGCATCCTGGATCGAACTCAATATATTCTCATTAAAATTATTCAATCGAAGAATGGAGTATTCCGATTCTTTCTGGGTATGAATATTTTGAATGATCTTTAAAATGCATTTTACATTGAACTCATTACTGATCAGGATAGACTCCCCGGAAACCCAGGTCTGTACCCTGTTCTTATTCACCAGGAAATTGTTATCAAAGGATTGTCCCTCGTCTAAAACGGTTCTTAGTTCTCTCCCGGGAAGATCCAACTGCCGATCCTCCTCCCGAAAGAGCATAGAGAAATTTTTTCCGATCAGGTCACCGGCCGAATATCCAAAGGATAATAAAAAAGCATTATTTGCCTGCAGGATCGTTCCCGTGGGATCGATCATCAGGACACAGTTTACTTTGGGTTTATTAAAAAGAGCCAGGGAATAGTCCAATGAAGAGAAAGCGGTATCGGGGTAAGTGGCCATAGTTAAGTTTTAGGTTGGGTAAAAACCTCCACATTGCCGGTTTGCATGCTGGTTATTACCCCGCTCAGTTCCTCCAAAAAAGCAGCCTGTGCGGGATTGATCTTTTGCCTGGCTATCCCTGGTGTAAACCAGGCCCCCTTATCCACCTCCGGAAAAGTCAGCTTCCGCCCTGATCGGGGTGGCCATTCCAGCGATACGGTATTACTCCGGATAAGCGCAGGCACCAGGTCGCCGGCAGCAGCCCAGGCATGCACCACTTTCCCCGCTTTCTGACGAATGGACTTCAGGGCAATAAAGGGTCCTACAGGCGTGAAGCCCGTCTCCTCAGTAAACTCGCGGATCGCGGCTGCAAGGGCCTGCTCTTGATCCGTAAACTCTCCTTTCGGGATCGTCCAACTGGCAGCATCTCTTTTCCTCCAGAAAGGTCCGCCGGGATGGACCAGGAAGAATTCCAGCCCCGTTCCTGCCAGCCGATACAACAGGATACCGGCACTCTGCTTTTTTGCCATAGCCATTCTATTGCAAATAGCCGGCCATGCCGGGCGACTCCGGTAAAATCTTTCCCCGGGACAGAAGTGAACAGCTTCGTATCAAAATCGGACAGTTCTGGTATTAATTTTTAAGATACTGCATTGATTAATAGATCGCTACCGGTCTGGCATTTTCTTGGTGCTTCTACCTCCGAAAACATACCCATATGCCAAAAAGCACTATCAAAATCGCCTGGCGCAGCCTTCGCAAAAACAAAGCTTCTTCCCTTATCAATATCGGTGGACTGGCCCTGGGGATGGCCGTAGCGATGATGATCGGCTTATGGATCTGGGATGAACTGTCGTATGACAAAAACCATCCGAACTATGATCGTATCACCCAGGTAATGCAAACCGTGACGAACAATGGCGATGTTCAAACCGTGGAAAACCTGCCCTATCCATTGGCGGCCGAACTTCGAAAAAACTACGGGCAAGACTTTACTTATATTGTCATGGGGCTGAGAACGGGAAAGCATATTTTAACTTTCAATGACAAAAAGTTACTGAAAACCGGTACTTATTTTGAGCCGCAGGCGCCGGAAATGTTCGGTTTGAAAATGCTGAAAGGCACAAGGGATGGCCTTAAAGACCCTTCTTCCATCCTGATCTCCGCATCGGTGGCCAAGGCCTATTTCGGAGATGAGAATCCTATGAATAAGACCATGATGATCGATAATAGGATGAATGTGAAGGTAACGGGCGTTTATGAAGACCTGCCACTCAATTCCACCTTAGCAGATATGGGTTTTATCGCTCCATGGGATCTCTATTTTCAGAACAACGAATGGGTGAGAACGGCACAAGACCCCTGGAGGCCCAATGCCTTCGCGATCTATGCTCAATTGACCGATCATGCCGATCTGGATAAAGTTTCCTTCAAGATCAGGGATGCCAAACTAAATAAGGTGAATAAGCAGTTGGCGAAAAAAAAGCCGGCACTTTTCCTTCATCCTATGAGCAAATGGCATTTGTACTCGGACTTTAAGAACGGAGTAAATACAGGCGGCAGGATCCAGTATGTCTGGATGTTTGGGATCATCGGGAGCTTTGTGCTATTGCTGGCCTGTATCAATTTCATGAACCTCAGTACGGCAAGATCTGAAAAACGCGCCCGGGAAGTAGGGATCCGTAAAGTGATCGGTTCCCTGCGGGGGCAATTGATCGGCCAATTCTTCACCGAATCCCTGATCGTGGTGGTCTTTGCCTTTGCATTATCCATACTCCTGGTAGGACTTAGCTTACCTTTTTTTAATGAAGTAGCCAATAAAAAATTGTCCATCCTATGGGACCAGCCCATGTTCTGGCTAATGGGTATTGGTTTCATCCTGATCACGGGATTGGTCGCCGGTAGTTATCCCGCGCTTTACTTATCCTCCTTTCAGCCTATTAAGGTATTGAAGGGCGCGTTCAGGGCGGGTCGTTTTGCAGCTATGCCCCGGAAGGTGCTGGTGGTGCTTCAATTTACCGTTTCCGTTACGCTCATTATCGGCACGCTTATCGTCTTTCGCCAGATCCAATTCGCCAAGAACCGGCCCATCGGTTACGACCGGAATAATTTGGTCACGCTGCCCATGGTCGGCTCCGCCATTCATACTCATTTTGATGCGGTGAGAAACGACCTGGTAAGAACGGGAGCCATTGCAGGAATTGCCGAAGCCGGAAACTCCACGACAAGCAGCGGGGGCAGCAGCAGCGGTTTTGAATGGAAAGACAAAGACCCCAACCTTAGCGTCGATTTTCTTTTTACCGGTGTTTCCTATGATTATGGTACAACGGTGGGTTGGGACATCAAGGAGGGTCGCAGCCTTTCAAAAGACTTCGCTACCGATTCATCAGCCTTGATCATAAATGAAACGGCGGCAAGATTTATGGGCTTAAAAAAGCCCCTGGGCGAGATCATCAACTGGAATGGAACTCCCTTTAAAGTCATTGGGGTCATTAAAGATATGATCGTCACATCGCCCTTTAATCCTGTTGCGCCAACCGTTTTTTTCCTGTCGAATGATCAGGGCGATGCTGTGATCGCAAAAATAAATCCTGCTATGAGTGCTGCCGAAGCGTTGAAAAAAATTGAAGCTATTTTTACCCGGTATAATCCGGCCCAGCCATTCGAATTCCAGTTCGTGGACGAAGAATATGCGAAAAAATTCGGGAACGAAGAGCGCATCGGCAGGCTCGCCGGCTTTTTTTCCAGCCTGGCTATCCTGATCAGTTGCCTTGGCTTATATGGCATGGCTTCCTTTATGGCAGAGCAGCGCACCAAGGAGATCGGCGTCCGAAAAGTGTTGGGGGCATCGGTATTCAGTCTGTGGGGCTTGCTCTCTAAGGATTTCGTCGTCCTGGTGATTATCGCCCTGTTTATCGCCACCCCGTTGGCTTATTACTTTATGCACAACTGGCTTCAGAATTACCAATACCGGGCAACGATTGCCTGGTGGATCTTCGTGGCGGCAGGTGCGGGCGCCTTGTTTATTACGCTGGCGACGATCAGTTTTCAGGCCATCAAAGCAGCGTTGATGAACCCGGTGAGGAGCCTTCGCTCAGAGTGAGCTTGGGCGCCCGGCGAGAAGCCTGAGATCCGAATGAGCTTTTGCCCAACCAGGAATCGATTTTTTTGTGCGACGGACTATTTTCTTCCTGGTATTCTTTTTTTTTGTAATTTATCCCGGCCAACCTTATACACCAAACTATGCTTTTATGAGGTTTTGCCGGTATATATTGTTATTCTTCCTGGCGACCTCTATTTGTCCGGCCAGGGCCCAGTCAGGGGTCATTGACAGTCTTCAGAAAATCATAGAGGGGAATAAGCGGGATATAGAGGAAAACAAGGCATGGGATGCCCTTGCCGGAGAATACATGCGCAAGGATATGCAAAAGGCAAAAGCCTGTCTCCATGCTTCCATCGGGCTGGCCAACTCGCTGAATAACCCTGTATTGCTTTGCAATGCTTACACGCGAATGGTAACGGTCCAGATCAATACCGGCCGGGCGGATAGTGCGCAATATTACCTCCGGCAGTTGGAAAAACTAGCCGCGGGAGCGGATCTGCCCATCATAAAGAATAACTACCATGTTGCGGCCGGTCTTTTTTATAAGATCCAGGGGAATTATAAAGCGGCGCTTCCGTATATGATCGAATCCGTGAATGCCGCCATCGCGATCGATAAGAAAAGTTCGAACACCGGCACCCGCGTTTCCATAGCTGGAAGCTATCTGAATTTAGGCAACACTTACATGGAACTGGGGGATTATAGGAAAGCTTTGCAATACCATTTAAACGCCTTGAAGATCTTTGAGGAAACGAACAATAAACGCGGGGAATCATTCGCCTTCCAGAGCATCGGCGCTGATTTCCTTCATCTGGATCAATTCAGGCAGGCAATCCCCTATACTCAAAATGCGTTGGCCATCAAAAAAGAGATGAAGGATAACAGGGGGGTTGCCAGTTCATTAGGGCAGATGGGTAATATTTACCAGGGCCTGATCCAATACGACCGGGCCCTGTCCTATTTTGACAGCACGCTGAAAATCGTACAGGAAATGAAATTGACGGCAGAAGAGGCAAAAACCGATTTTAATATCGGGAGAATATACAGTCTGAAAAAAGACCTTACACACGCAGAATCCTATTTTAATTCCAGTAAATTACTGGCGCGGCAAATCGGCGACAGTTCACAAACTGCTGCTTCGGATGCGGAGCTGGTCTCATTGCATACCAATGTGTCCCGGCAACAGCAGAATGAAAACAAATTGATAAGCAGCCTCAGGACCTCCATTGAAACGGGAGATAAGAGCTCAGAGGTCAGGAACTACCAATATCTGGCGGATCACTATGAAAGCAATGGTCAATTCGATAAGGCCCTTGCCTATACCAATAAATATCACCGGGCAAATGATAGCCTGCAAAGCATGGAAGTTCAGTTGCAGATAAAAAGACTGGAAGACCAATATAACCTGGAGAAGAAAGAGCAGGAAATCACCTTATTGAAAAAAGACCGGCAATTGACCCTGCTGAGCCTGCAAAAGCAAAAAACCTTTCAATTTGGGGCTATCCTGCTCTTATTCCTGCTGCTGCTGATCGGCGCCCTGGTCATCAATCGTTACCGGATCATGAATAAAGCCCGCAGGCTGCTGGACATGGAAAGAATGCGCAATCATATTGCCCGCGACTTGCATGACGACATCGGATCTACGCTTACCAGTATCAATATCATAAGTAAAATGGCCTTGCAGCAGGCCGATGGCAACGGAGAAATGACAATCTCTTCCAGCCTTCAGAAAATCAAGGATCGCTCTTCCGCCATGATGGAAAGCGTAGCGGATATCGTATGGACCATCAATCCCCAGAATGACAGCCTGGAGGAGATGATCTTTCGCATGAAAGAATTCGCTGCGGAAATCCTGGAGCCCTTGCATATTCATTACTCCTTCACGGAAGAAGGGGAGCTTTCCCTTATAAAATTGGATATAAAACAAAGAAAGGATCTTTACCTGCTTTTTAAAGAAGCGGTGAACAATGCCGCCAAGTACAGTCGTTGCACCAACCTCTCTATCCATTTGCAGCAGGATCAACCATTCATGCGCCTGAAAATAGCGGATAATGGAATAGGGTTTAATGAGCAGGAAGTCAGAAACGGCAATGGCTTGGGCAATATGCGTGCAAGGGCGGCTTCCCTGCACGCAGACATCCGGATCGATACGTCTGCAGGCAAGGGGACCAGGATTGCGGTCGATGTGCCCTATGCGTATAAAAAAGACCGGTGAAAAATTGAAGGCGCTTAGGCAGGCGGAAGCTGCCGCCGGACCGCATCACATTATCATGTGATACCCGCAAACTATTTCATTGGCCATCTTTACTAAAAAACGATCCATGCAGATAGGAGTAGTCGTATATGAGGATAATAATAATCTACGGGAAAGTTTATGCAACCTGATCACATTTTCCACTGACCTGTTATTGCTAGGGAACTTTCCGAAAGCGGACCAGATCGAGCAGCAGGTAAAGGAACTGCAGCCGGAAGTCATTTTGATGGATATCGATATGCCCGGAATAAATGGGATAGAGGCGGTTAAAAAAATAAGAGCCTTTAACCAGCAGGTGCAGATCATTATGCTCACGGTATTCGATGATAACAGGCATGTGCTGGATGCCATTTGCGCCGGGGCCTCCGGATACCTGCTCAAAAAATACATTTCCGATCACTTACCCGAAGCTATTGCACAGGTATTGCAGGGCGAAGCGCCTATGTCCCCGGGCATTGCCCGGATGGTCATCCAAAGCATGCAGGAAACCCCGAAGCCGGTAACCGATAGCTATCATCTGACGCCACGGGAAAAAGAGATCCTCGGCCATCTATCCAAAGGCAACAGCTATAAGCTTATCGCGGCCCATTTTTATATCAGTCTTGATACGGTAAGGACGCATATCAAGAACATCTATGAAAAATTGAAGGTACACAGCCAGGTAGAAGCCGTATCCAAAGCGGCCAAGGAAGGGTTGCTATAGCCTGCGTTTACTACTACTTTCCGGTCTCACATCATCATGTGATACTTTCCCTCTGCGATATTTACCAATTTTACGCATCACTCAAAAGCACACTCATCACCCAAAAGCTCACTACTATGCGTACAATTGTATCAGCATTCCTTGTTATTGCCGCTGTCTTTTATTCCTGTAAAAAATCCGGGGGCGCCGGGGGCGCCGGTACCCCTCCCGGAGGCGGTCCTTCCGGGGGCGGCAATCAATCCCTGGCCATTACCAGTATCTCACCGCTGGCCTTTTATCCCGGCGATGTCGTTACCATCACCGGCACGGGGTTCGATCCCGATATGACCAAAGACACGGTTGTACTCGGGCAGGGTAATAGCACCACCTTTGGTAATTTGCTTGCCGTGAACGTTAACAAAACAAAAATAATAAGCGCTACATCTACGCAAATCAAATTTGTAACGGACAGCGGGCTGGTGGTCAACCCGGCCCAAAAGATCGGGCTCATCGTAAGGGTCCCTTCTCAAAACAAATTTACGACCGATAATCCACTGGAAGTTAAACGGTTCCTGGCATTCAACTTCTCCAGCGCAGATCCGTACGGGAAATATTGCCTGATCGCAACTTATGCAGGGGACTCGCTGTATTTTTCGGGCACCGGCTTTTATAAGCCCTGTTCGGCCACCGTCGATGGGCAATCGATGAACATAAAATTCGATGCTGATAACACGACCCAGGCGAGGGGATTTATTCCTATAGGTTATTTTGGAGAAACCCTTATTACCGGCTGTGATGCAAACAAGCAGTGGAAGGTGACCGTCACCAATGGGGATGGCCGAACCCTGACTAAAACCTATTCTTTTCACCCGGGCCCAAATTCGCAATTATCCGGAGTCAGCCTGGATGCGACGGCTTATTACCTTAGCAGTGGTCATAAACCACAACTCAAATTGACAGGATATGCCATGAGCAGCGATTGGTATATCCTGGTAAACGGACATGACAATAATACCAATACAACTTTTCATGAAGAGCTTATTCTTCCGATCACGGGATATCCCAGCGTGTTTACACAAGAGATAGATCTTGGGGCGTTGCCTGTCCCCAGCAGCCTGGGAGCAGATTATACTATTCAATTTAAGGGAGGGGCCGGCGGCAGTTATGGTTTCCCCATAGCAAGTTTTACGCTATATAATTAATTTTTTTAACCCTTCAAAAAGACGTTTGGGTCCGACCCCCATTTAGAACCCATCCCCATCCAGCAGATTGCCGAGTCCGCCGAGGATGCTGCCTTCTTCCCGTCGTTTGCCAAATTGCGGGCTATACTGGATGATCCGGCTGGCAAGACGGCTGATAGGCAGGGATTGCAGCCATACCTTACCGGGTCCCTGCATCCTGGCGAAGAACAGGCCTTCTCCACCGAACATCCAGTTACGGATACCCTTGATAAATTCAATATCGAAATCGACGCTCGGTTGATAAGCTACGACGCAACCCGTGTCCACTTTAAGGATCTCTCCGGGCTTCAATTCCTTTTCTATTATAAAGCCTCCCGCGTGTACAAAGGCCAATCCATCCCCTTCCAGTTTTTCCATGATAAAACCTTCACCTCCAAAAATACCCGTACCCAGCCTGCGCTGAAATTCAATGCCGATACTTACGCCTTTGGCAGCACAAAGAAAGGCGTCTTTCTGGGCAATGATCCTGCCGCCCAGTTGCTGCAGGTCGAGAGCAATGATCTTACCGGTATAAGGCGCCGCAAAACTGACCCTTTTCTTTCCCTGCCCGATATTCGTAAACGCGGTCATAAACAAATTCTCGCCGACCAATACCCGCTTGCCGGCATTCATCAGCTTGCTCAGCAACCCTCCCTGCTGGGAGCTGGCAGAGCCGTCGCCGAAGAGGGTCTGCATCTCGATACCATCGTCCATCATCATAAAACCCCCGGGCTCCCCGATCACTGTCTCACCGGGGTCCAGTTCCACTTCTACGAACTGCAATTCTTCCCCGTATATTTTGTAGTCTATTTCATGATTATTTCTCATGGTAGTATGTTTTATTTTTTTGTGAAGATAATAGCCGGAAGCAATATCCGGAAGTTAAAATTCCATGAACGGAAAGGATATTTTTTCGCCGACAAAAGGGAAGCGCCGGCCGACCTTTTTAAGGGCCAACCGGCGCGCTCCCATAATTCCGGGCTGTTCGTAAGATCCTTTCAATGTTGTATCCGGCCTATCGACAGATCGTTATCAAATAATATTAAAACCAGGAGCCGATCCAGGCTTCTCCCGCCTGGTTGCCCAATCTTCTTCTCCGTCTCGCCTTCTCAAACGCATGCCTGATAATACTAACAAACACAAGGAGAATAAATACGAACGTAAAAGGGGGTATACCCAGGAACGATATCCACTTTCCGCCGAAATGTCGGCGCATCGGCCTTCTCAGTCTTTCTGAGATCAGGTACATGCTCGGCACCATGAACAGGGTCATAAAGAAGGCGAAAGCCAGTCCGAAAATGATCGTCCAGGACAGGGGCTTCCAGAATACGGCATTATCTCCACCAAAATAAATATGAGGGTTCAGCTCGGAGAACAAACTGACGAAATCGATATTGAAGCCTACCGCCAAAGGAATAAGGGCCAGGATGGCGGCCAATGCCGTCAGCAATACAGGGATGATACGGGTCTTGCCTGCCTCGATCACCGCCTCGCGGGTCTTCATACCTCTTGCACGCAATTCATCGGTGAACTCGATCACGAGGATCCCATTCTTCACTACGATACCGGCCAGTCCTACGATACCCAATCCCGTCATGATCACGGACACTTCCATTTTCGTGATGGCGAATCCCAGGATCACGCCGATGACGCTGAACAGGATCTCCGTAAGGATGATCACGGATTTACCAACGGAGTTGAACTGCAGAACGAGGATCAGCAGGATGACCATTAGCGCGATCACCAGGGCCTTTAGCAAAAAGGCGCCCGTCTCTGCCTGTTGCGCTCCTTCCCCGGTCTGCTTGATCGTAACTCCGTCCGGCAACTTCTTGAAGTCGGCGATGGACTTTGTCAGGTCCTGGTTGACCGCGGTGGGCGTATATCCGTTCAGTACATTCGAACGCAGGGTGATCGTTCTCTTCTGGTTCTTTCTCTTCACACTGCCCAGGGTACTGGTGTAGTCAATTTTTACGAGCGAACTGATCGGCACATTTTTAATGGCTCCGCCACCCGCCATATCCCGGAAGGTGACATTCATATTCAGGAGATCGATCAGGTTCTTCCGCTGAACGGCGAGGTTGCGGATGTATATTTTATACTCGTCCTTACCTTCTTTTATCTTGGAAGCTTCTTTTCCGAATACGGCCGTCCGGAGCTGCTGACCGATCTGGCCGGAGCTGACGCCTTCGGTCATGGCCCGCTGCCTGTCGACGGTGAGGGTGATCTCGGGATTGGTAAGATCGATATCCATTTTCAACTCTTCCACACCGGGGGTCTGGATGGAGTCGAGATAGTTCTTCAGGGATACCGCCGTCTTGATCAGGTCATCGAAGTTCTCACTGGCTACTTCGATGTTCACGGGAGGATCGGTGGGAGGTCCGCCTTGTTCCTGGTCGACGGAGATCTCCGCGCCGGGTATCCCCTTCATCGCGCGACGGATAGAGTCCAGGTAAGGAGCAGTGCCCACTCCATTCCGTTTGCCATATTCTACAAAGGAAACTTGTATACGTCCCAGCTCGCTACGGGTGCTCCGGTCGCCGCTGGTGGGATCGCTGGCCCCGATGGCCACGTTGGCGATGACGCTTTCGACAACGGGGTTCGGTTTCCTGGTCCCGTCACTCATGATGTCCATGCCGAGCACCTTATAAACCCGGCCTTCCAGGTCCCTGGTGATGGAGTCCGTGTAATCCACGGATGTCCCGACCGGCAGTTTAAGGTAGACAAAGACCTGGTTGGGGTCCCCTTTCGGGAAGAAGACCACCTGGACCTTGCGCATGCCGAAGAAGATAAAGGAGAAGATCAGCAGCAGGAAGGTGCTGAACAGGAGCCAGGCCGGCCGCCAGCCCTTCAGGGCCCAGCGGAGCAGGCTCTCATAGTGGCCCATGATCCAGGGAAGTACTTTGTTCTGGAAACCATGGATAAGCCCTTCGAACACGAATTTATTCAGGATGGCCAGGATGACGAGGAAGATCAGCAGGTTGCCGAGGAAGGTAATTTTCATCAGGTCCAGGAGGATGCCCAGTATCAGTGCGATCCAGAATCCCGGCGTTTTAAATATGCCAAATTTCGACCGTTTGCCTTCTCCCTCCGGATGGTTCATAAAGTCCACGGCAAAGACCGGGTTCATGATGAAGGCCACGATCAGTGAAGCCGTCAGGGTAAAGATCAGCATGGCCGGCAGGTAGACCATGAATTTCCCGATCAGACCCGGCCAGAAGAGCAGGGGGAAAAATGGGGCCAATGTGGTGAGCGTGCCCGCGAGGACAGGGATGAATACTTCTCCCGCCGCCATCATCGCCGAAGTTTGGGAGCTGAGCTTGCCTTTCCCCTGCGTGAAAATGCGGTGCGTATTTTCGATGACCACGATGGCGTCATCCACGATGATACCCAGCCCGAACAAGAGGGCAAAGAGCACGATGAAGTTGAGGGTGACATGCGTGCCGATGATAATATCCGCAGCCGGCAGGAAGACAAAGGCGACGAACATGCTCAGGGGGACGGAGAGGGCCACGAAGAAAGCGTTGACCACTCCCATGAAGAACATGAGGATAATGAGCACCAGCACGAAGCCGATGATGATGGAATTGACCAGGTCATTAAAAGAAGTCCGGGTCTTGGTGCTCAGGTCACCGGTGACGTCTATTTTCAGGTCGCGGGGAAAAGATCCCTGCATTTCAGTTACGGTCTTGTTGACATCGTTGGAGGTTTCGATCAGGTTCTCCCCCGAACGTTTGATGATATTCAGGGTCACAACGTTCTTTCCACCCAGGCGGGCATAGCTTTCTCTGTCCTTGATCGTATCTTTTATCGTGGCGATATCTTTCAGGTAGACGGCGCCGCCGCCGTTGGGGCTGCGGACAATGATCTGGGAAATATCCTGGGCCGTATGGAACTGTCCTTTTAACTGGAGGTTGCGTTTCATATTGCCGACGTCCAGGAGGCCACCGGAAATATCGAGGTTCTCCCCTTTCACGGCATTATCAATATCATCGAAGGTGATATTGGCGCTCCGCATTTTGTAGTTGTCGACATTGATCTGGAATTCCCTTTCCGGGGCGCCCACGATATCCACCCTGCTCAACTGCGGCAAGTCTTCCAGTCTGTCCTTCATATCGTCGGCAAATTTCTTGAGCCGCTGCTGATCATAATCTCCGCTGATATTAACGTACATGATCGGCTGGTCGGAGAAGCTCACTTCCAGGGCCGTCGGCTCCTGGGTGAGATCGGTGGGGAGATCCTGCTTGGATTTGTCGATGGCGTCCTTAACTTTTTGCAGGGCTACGTCGACCTTTACATCCGTCTCGAACTCCACCATGATCGCAGAATAATCCTGCTGGGAAGTGCTGGTAAACTTATTGATCTTAGCCCCCGTGATGCCCTTGATCTGCTTCTCGATAGGACGGGTGACGAGGTTCTCCATATCCTTAGGCGAGTTCCCGACGTAGATCGTGGACACATAGATAGTCGGGATCACGATGTCCGGGAATTGCTCTTTAGGCAGAGTGGCGAACTGGAAAGCTCCCCATCCGCTAAAAATAAGCATGATCAGGTAGATCGATGTTTTATTTTTGACACTCCAGGACGTAGGTCCGAACTGTTTGAATTTATCTGTAATTTTTTCTAAAGCGCTCATACATTGGTTTTGATCTTGTTAAAACAATAGATCGGATTATTGCGTCGTCAGCAATTGTCCTTCATACAGCCCCTGGAAGCCATCGGTGATCACCTGGTCGCCGGTCTGCAGGCCGCTGGTCACCTCGATCTTATCGGCATACAACTGGCCGATCGTGATCGTCTTTTTATGAGCTACCAGTTTTTTATTCTCGGTCACGCCTACCATGATATATTTTCCTTTCTCATCCGTCTGCAGGGTGTTGACCGGGATCGTAAGCGCATTGGTCGCGGCGTAATCCTGAAGTTTGACCACCGCCACCTGGTTGGCCCGGATATCCTTATCGTGTGCGATCCTGATCTCCACGGCAAAAGAGCGGCTGCCGGTATTGATCAGTTTACCCGCTACCCGTACGGTGCCGGTGATCATCTTATTATTCAGACCGGGGAAGGCGATCTTCACCGGGGTGCCTACTTTCACGCGCTCCTGGTAGGATTCCGGTATCTGCACCACCACTTTCAGGTCGTCGGTATTGACGAGGCGCAATTGCTGGCTGCCCGGCGCGAAGGCTTCTCCCACTTTTATCGTAATATCGTCCACGACGCCATTCATATCGGCATATACATTGGTGAAGTCGAGCTGTTCCTGCGCGATCTTCAACATGCTTTCCATCTGATCCACCTGGTTCTTCGCATTGATAAAGTCGACTTCCGTACCGATCTTCTGGTCCCAGAGGTTCTTACGGCGTTGGTAGAGATCTTTCGCATAGGCCAACTGCGTCTGGGCGTTCACCAGTTGCTGACGGGGGACGGCATCGTCCAGCTTCAGCAGGGTCTGTCCCTTTTTCACCGGGTCGCCTTTTTTTACAAAGACGTTCCGGACCACGCCACCCGTACCGCGCGGAGATATATAAGAAGTGTTCTCTGCCTCCACGTTCCCCTGCAAGTCGATATAATGGATGAAGGAGGCGGGTTGAAGAGGGGTGAGAGTTATCAACTTGGCTTTTTCCTTTACTGCGGAAGCCGGATCGGCCTTCAGGATCTCCGCCTCGAGCGCGGTCACCTGTTTGTCCAGCTTATCCTGCTGGTCTTTCAGGGAAGCCAGTTGAGCCTTCTTGCCTTCCAGCGAATCGTTCTTGGGTACCGTGCTATTCCCGCAGGAGGCCAGCAGAATGGAAAAGCTGATGATAGTTGCAGTTAATATTTTATTCATATACCGGTTTTGAAAATTTTAATAAATTGATCAGGGCAATTTGCCAATTGCCTTGAGATAATCGATCTTAGCAAGAATGGCATCATAAAGGGCATTGACAAAATTTGTCTGAGCCGTTACCAGGTCCGTTTGAGCCGTTGTGATATCGGTGGTCGAACCCAGTCCCGCCTCATATTTTTTCTTACTCTGATCGTATACTTCCGTCGCCAGCTCCATATTTTTACGCTGACTTCCCAGGGTAACGATGGCTGCCCCAAAACTGTTCCTTGCCTGCTGCACATCGTTATCGATGGATAGTTTCAGGTTATCCAGTTGATTCTTCGTCTGTTCGGCCTGCAGGCGGGCCTTTGCAACATTTGACGCCCGGGCAAACCCATCGAAAATGGGGATATCGATGGAGAAGCCGATATTCCAGTTGTTAAACCAATCCCCCTTCCCAAAAAAATCGAACTTCGAGCGGAATGCCTGCTTCGAATACGTGCTGTTCAGAGTAGCGGTGGGATAATAACTATACTTATATCTTTTTACATTGTACTCATTCAGTTGATTGGTAGCTTCCAGGTATTTATACTCCTTACGATCGCTATACTGATAATTGCTTTCCAGCGGCACTCCATTTTTTATTTCCTCTTCCGTGATATTTTCCGTGAGGGTCAGCGAGTCCCGCATCGGCATGCCGATCAGGAATTTCAAGCCCAGGTAGCCGTTATCGATATTGCGTTGGGTGGTGAGTTTTTGCGTTTCCAGGTTGGTAAGCTGCACCGAAGCCCTGTTGACATCGAGGTTCTCCGCAAAGCCGTTCTTGAACATTGCCTGAGCATCGCTCAGCAGTTTGGAAACCCGGGTGATATTCGCGTCTATCTGTTGCATCTGGGTCCGGCTGACCACCAGTTGGTAGTATACCTTATAAATATTCACCTTGATACCCTCTCTCGTGACCTCGGTATTGTTTCGCGCATAATCCAAAGAGGTCCTTCTTGCCTGGAGGCCTACGAACACCTGTCCGTCAAATAAGATCTGCGAGAAGCTGACAGCCCCTGATGCATTCCATTTTGTTCCGAAAGCTGCCGAGATCAGTCCGAAATCGCCGGGCGCCACGATCGGCTGACCGGCCCCGTTCTTTACCCCTTCCTGCGTCAGGACCTGGTAAGTCGCTGCGCCAATAAAATTCGGAAAGCTCTGCACCGGTACATCCGGGAAATAAGTGGTACTTAGTTTGCCGCTCAGTTGCGGATAAGCAGCGGAAGTAATATTCCTGTTCGTCTGCTCCTGGATCTTATAATCCAATAGGGCGTTCTTGATCTGCACATTATTCTTGTCGGCAAAATTGACGGCATCCTGCACCGAAAAATTATACACTTGCTGCACGAGGGCCGCCTGCTGCCCCGGCTGTTGCATGGAAGAACCCTGCTGCGCCTGCGTATCCGATAGCACAAGGGCCAGCGCCCCGCAGGTCACCCATCGCATTTTGTTAAACCTTCTGTTCATGAGATAATTTTTTGTTTCGTTCAATGCTGTATTTCTCGATCAGCTTCTTTCCTTTTACGGTAACGATCCCGTGCAGGAAGAGCATGGCCAGTTCATAACTTAGTTCGGATACCCGATACTTATTGTGAGGGAAAATATCCACGTTGAATACCAGGAAACTCGATTCGATCCGGCCTTTTGCGACAATATCCACATTCATTTCCGGCCGGTACAATTCATCCGCGATGCCTGCCTGCAGGTTCTCCGCGATCATCCGGTACAAAAATTGATACTTGTACTCCTTTAACTTTTTGAAAGAGCGGGGATGATGTTTCTCCAGGTCATAGAGCATCAGGGGGTTCATGTATTTCAGCATCTCTTCCAGGGATTCCAGCGCCAGGAAGATCTGGTGGACGGCATTTTCCGACTTGTCGCGGAAATCAATGCATTCCATCTCATTTTTTGCTATTTCCTGTTCGATGACGGCCGACACCATATCGTCCTTATCCGTAAAGAACTGGTAGATCGTCTTCTTGGAAATGCCTAATTGTGTCGCTATTTCATCCATGGTAATGGAACGGATCCCATACCGCATGAACAATTCAGCCGTCTTATTTAATATTCTTTCTTTTACTTCCATAGTTCTTCTCCAAATCGTGCGCAAAACTAAGGAAACTTTTTTTGTTGCCAAAGTTTCCATGAGGTTTTTTGGGCGAAATCGGAGCTTTGGCCGATGAAGAGGGGAAAATGGGGGGTGAAGAGACCGGCTATAAAGACTAATTTTGGGCTTTAAAACAACGGACTATGAAGTTTACAAGGATCCCCCGAAAATTATTCCAGTTGTTCTTACAGGGATTGCTCATCCTGGCCCCTATTTCCATCACGATCTGGACGGTAGCCTCTCTTTTCAACTGGATAGACGGTATCCTGCCGAATTTTGTACATGGCATCTTTCCCAACCTGGTGGGAACGGACCCATATGGGAATCCCAAACGCTTCCCCGGCCTCGGATTCGTCATCGTCATCTCCATCGTGCTGGTGGTCGGGTATATCTCTTCCTCCTTCATTGTCAGCCGTATAGTCGATCTTTTTGATAAACTATTGGAGAAAACACCGGGTATTAAATTTATTTATAGCACCATAAAGGATTTCTTCGAAGCCTTTGCAGGGAATAAAAGAAAATTCGATAAAGCCGTACTCGTGAGCATCGAAGCGCCGGATGTCTGGCGGATCGGGTTCATTACACAGGAAGAATCCAATGACTTCGGGCTGCAGGAGTACGTAGCCGTCTACCTGCCCCAATCTTACGCGTTTGCAGGTCATTTGTATTTCGTAAAAAAGGAAAGGGTGCGGCAGCTCACCGATATCAGTTCCGCCAATGCGATGAAGTTTGCCATTTCGGGCGGCGTGTCGGAGATGGAAAGCGGGGAGTGATTGCTGATTTCGAGAGTTCGGGATTTTGGGATTTGCTTTTTATAAGTATGAAATCCAGAAATCTATAATTCGCGCAATCAGAAATAGTATCTTTACGCCTCTTTTTAAAAACCTATTAAAACACGTAACAGTGGTCCATAATTTTAATTCGGGTCCCAGCGTACTACCGAAAGAAGTATTCGAGCAGGCCAGCAGCGCGATCCTTAACTTCAACGATACAGGGTTGTCTATCCTGGAGATCGGCCACCGGACTCCCTGGTTCCAGGCTGTCATGGAAGAGGCCAGGGCCCTCGCAAAAGAACTGATGCAACTGGACGCCGAACATGAAGTATTATTCCTGCATGGCGGCGCATCCACCCAATTCTTCCAGGTGCCCATGAATTTATTGAATGAGAAAGAGACAGCCGCCTACCTGGACTGCGGCATATGGGGCAGTAAAGCGATCAAAGAAGCAAGGATCTATGGGAATGTAGAAGTAATAGGTTCTTCCAAAGACAAGAACTACACCTATATCCCGAAGGGTCTTGTCATTCCTTCCACGGCAAAATATCTTCATTACACCACGAACAATACGGTGGAAGGAACGCAAATGCATTTCATACCCGAGACCTCCGTACCGATCGTGGCCGATATGAGCAGCGATATCCTGAGCCGGGTCATCGACTATAACCGGTTCGATCTGATCTACGCAGGCGCGCAGAAAAATATCGGGGCCGCCGGGGTCAACCTCGTGGTCGTGAAAAAAGATATCCTGGGAAAAGTAAGCCGGACTCTGCCAAGTATGATGGATTACCGGCAGCATATCGAGGCCGGCAGCTTACTGAATACCCCGCCCGTTTTTGCTGTCTATGTCTGCCTGCTAACGCTGCGCTGGCTGAAGCAACAGGGGGGGGTAGCGGGTATTGAGAAACTCAATGATCAAAAGACGGCCCTGCTGTATGATACACTGGATAGCCTGCCCCTTTTCCGGTCCACCGTGGCAAGGGAAGATCGCAGCAAAATGAACGTCGTCTTCGTGATGGATAATACAGAACTGGAAAAAGAATTCCTGGCTATCTGCAAAGAACAGGGAATGATCGGCATTAAGGGCTATCGTACCATGGGAGGGTTCAGGGCTTCCTTATACAATGCGCTTCCCTTACAGAGCGTTCAGGCCCTCACGGATCTCTTAAAAGATTTTGCAAATAAAAAAGGTTAATAACGATGGCAACCATTACTCCATTCCGGGCATTAAGGCCGGCTCCCGCATCCGCTCCGCAGGTCGCTTCACGACCTTATGATGTATTGAACAGCCGGGAAGCCAAAGAAGAGGCAGCCGGCAACCCGGATTCTTTTCTCCATATCACCAAATCGGAGATCGATCTGCCGGATGATGTGGACACTCATTCCCAGCAGGTATACGATAAGGCAAAAGACAACCTGGGTTCCTTTATAAAAAAAGGAATACTCGTGCAGGAAGCGAAACCCTGCTACTATATCTATCAGCTCATCATGAATGGCAGGAGCCAGACCGGTCTCGTCTGCGGCAGTTCGATAGACGATTATGAAAAAGATATCATCAAGAAACATGAGTTCACCCGCCCCGATAAGGAAGCGGACCGGATCAATCATATGAAGACCATCGGCGCTCAGACCGGCAATGTATTCCTTGCCTATAAGAACGTGGCGGCCATCGACGCGCTGATAGAGAACTGGAAGAGCGCCTATACCCCTGTCTATGATTTTGTGGCGGGGGATGGGATCTCCCATACCGTATGGGTAGTCGACGGTGCGGAGGCGATCGCGGGCATCACCGGATTATTTGCCAACCAGGTGCCTTTTACCTATATCGCGGATGGACATCACCGGGCGGCCTCGGCCGCAAAAGTGAGAAAAGCCCTCGGCGAAGGCGCTTCGAAAGAAGCCGACTATTTCCTGACCACCCTGTTCCCCTCCGCTGAATTGCATATCCTGGATTACAACCGCCTCGTGCACGACCTGAATGGCGCCAGCGTCGAGGAGTTTATCGACAGCCTGCAAAAGGACTTCTTCACAGGCCGGGTCGACCGGGCCTTTTCGCCGGAGCAAAACCATGAATTCGGGCTTTACCTGGATGGAAGCTGGTACAAGCTCGTGGCCAAAGAAGGCAGCTATAACCAGGACCCGATCGGTATCCTGGACGTGACCATCCTCCAGAATAACATACTCGACAAACTGCTGGCCATCAAAGACCCCCGGACAGACAAAAGGATCGACTTCGTAGGGGGTATCCGCGGTCTGGGCGCCCTGCAAAAAAGAGTGGACAGCGGGGAGATGAAAGCTGCCTTCAGTCTCTACCCCGTCAGCATACAGCAATTGTTCGATATTGCCGATAGCGGGAATGTCATGCCGCCCAAAAGTACCTGGTTCGAGCCAAAATTAAGAGATGGTCTGCTGACCCATTTAATTTAGGTCGGGAAGCTTATCTTTAGGCTATGAAAAGGATCATTCTTATACCCTGCCTGGCGGCGATCGCCGGCACAGCTTCCTTTGCCCAGCAACCCGATGCCAAAACCCTGCAGGAAACTGCTAAGACCTTTGCAAGACAGGGGGATTATACGAATGCCGTCATCGTCCTGACCCGTGCCCTGCAACAGGATCCCAAAAACCTGGAATTGCAGAAAGATCTGGCCTTCGACTACTACCTGCAGCACGAATATCCGAAGGGCCTGGATATCGCCCGTAACCTTACGGAGCGCCCCGATGCCGATGTACAATGCTACCAGTTGACGGGTCTGTTCTATAAAGCCACCGAAGAGGCGGCCGCCTGTGAGAAATTATACAAAGCCGGGATCAAACGTTTTCCGCAAAGCGGGGTCCTTTATAATGAATATGGGGAGATGCTCTGGGCGCGGCAGGATAATTCCGCCATCCGTCAATGGGAAAAAGGCATCGAAGTGGATCCGAATTATTCCTCCAATTATTATCACGCCAGCAAATATTATTATCTGACCTATGATAAAATATGGGCCCTTCTCTATGGCGAGACCTTTATCAACCTGGAAAGCTATAGCAAGCGTACCGCCGAGATCAAGGATCTTCTCCTGGACGGTTATAAGAAATTATTTACGGAAGCAGACCTGACGAAAAATCAAAATATCAAACTGCCCTTTGTGAACGCCTGGCTGGGCGTAATGAGTAAATTAACGCCTTCCATCGCCCAGGGTGTCACGACGGAGTCCCTCATCGTTCTCCGCACGCAATTCATCCTCAACTGGTATGAAAAAGCCCCCGCGGCTATGCCTTACCGCCTCTTCGACTACCAGCGCCAGTTGCTGAAGAATGGTCTGTACGAAGCCTACAATCAGTGGATCTTTGGGGCCGTGGAAAATTTGCAGACCTTTCAGACCTGGACCAATACCCATAGCGAAGAATATACCCGGTTTGGCGATTTCCAGAAAGGAAGGGTGTTCAAGCTGCCAGAGGGGCAGTATTACCAGGAAAAGGGGAAGTAAATACTGATTGGGGGATTTTGAGATTTCGGGATCTGGAGATTTTGAGAATTTAAGTACAACAACTATTATATATGACCGAGCCCAAACGATTGTTCGATTTTCTCTTGTCCGACCTGGAAAAAAAATCATTGCCGGATATGCTGGCGGCCAAGGAGAATAGCAAATGGAAAACCTATGACACCCGGGAAGTCGCGGATATCGTCAATAAACTGAGCGCCGGCCTGCTAAAACAGGGCATCTCCGCCGGGGACCGGACCGTAGAAGGAATGGATAAAGTGGCGATCCTGTCGCGCAACCGTCCGGAATGGGTCATGGCAGACCTGGCCGTCCAACAGATCGGCGCTATTCTTACACCCGTATATCCCACCATCAGCGTACAGGAACTGGAATTCATATTGAATGACGCACAGGTGCAACTGATCTTTGTCAACGACGAAGAGCTCTTCCACAAAGTGCTGAGCATTAAAGACAGGGTACCAAGCCTCCGGGAAATATTCACTTTCGAACATGTCGTCAATGCCCGGCATTGGAAAGAACTGCTGGCGGATGCCACGGAAGAGAACCTTGCCCGTATTCCAGCCATCCGTAATACCATACAGGCCGAAGACCTCGTCACGATCATTTATACCTCCGGTACTACAGGAACACCAAAAGGGGTAATGCTCTCTCACAGGAATATTCTCAGCAATGTCGTGTCCTGTATCCCCTGTCTTCCCCAGGGACCTATCCGGGCACTCAGCTTCCTGCCGCTGAACCATATCCTGGAGCGCATGCTCACCTACGTATATCTTTTGAGCGGCAGCTCCATTTATTATGCGGAAAGCATGGATACCATCGGGGAGAATCTAAAAGAAGTAAAACCCCAGATGTTCGTCACGGTCCCCCGCCTGCTGGAAAAGGTCTACGACCGGATCATGCAGAAAGGATCGGAGCTGACGGGATTGAAAAAGAAATTGTTCTTTTGGGCGCATGGCCTGGCCGCCCGGTTCGAGATCAATCAGTCAATGGGAGCCTGGTATAATATCCAGTTGGCCCTTGCCAATAAACTCATCTTCAGTAAATGGCGGGAGGCCCTGGGAAATAATTTACTCTGCGTCGCCAGCGGGGGCGCAGCCTGCCAGGTGCGGCTCATCCGTATTTTCACGGCAGCCCGTATCCCGATCCTGGAAGGTTATGGCCTTACAGAAACATCTCCGGTACTCTGTGTCAACCGCCTCGAGGAAAAGGATCGCATGTTTGGTTCCGTAGGACCCGTCATCCCCGGGATCGAAGTAAAAATTGCGGAAGACGGGGAGATCCTTTGCAAAGGCCCCAATGTCATGATGGGTTATTACAAGCGGCCTGACCTGACGGCGGAAGTAATGATAGATGGCTGGTTTCACACGGGAGATATCGGCGTAATGGTGTCCGGGAAATATCTGAAGATCACCGACCGCAAAAAAGAAATGTTTAAGACGAGCGGTGGAAAATATGTAGCGCCGCTGGTGATCGAAAGTAAATTAAAGGAATCCCCTTTCATTGAGCAACTGATGGTCGTTGGGCCGGAACGGAAATTTGTCGGCGCCCTCATTGTGCCCGCCTTCATGTACCTGCGCAACTGGTGCAGGCAACAAGGCATCGCGGACGCGTCCAATGAAGAGTTGATCCATCATCCCAAGGTCGTCGGGCTCTTCCAGGAGATCATCGAAAGCTATAATAAATTCTTCAGCCATGTGGAACAGGTCAAGCGGTTCCAATTGCTGACGGCGGAATGGGGCATCGATACGGGAGAACTAACGCCCAAGCTTAGCCTCAAAAGGAAAGTGATCACGGAGAAATACCGGGACTCTATCGAGAAGCTGTACGAATAAGATGCTGCTATTATCAGAGGCGATAATCACTTATCCATCGGCGGTATAGGGCGCACTAACGGTTCTTTTCCTCGCTGTCGAACTTCAGCAGGGACCAACGCCCATTACCATTGCCTACGATCAAAAAGCAGATCAGCAGGAGCAGGACCAGGATGGAAAGGAAGAGTTCGGACAAAGGGCGGTACATGTCCGGCGATAAGTCCACGAAGAAGATAGCCCCCAGCAGGATCGGTATCTGGATCAGGCAGGCGAAACGGGTAAGCACTCCCAGGATCAGGAGGATGCCTCCCAGCAAGTGGGCGAAGGCGATATAATTACTCATCAGCAGGGAAGTAAAGGAGCCGAAGGACATTTTTTGGGTCATCAAGCCCAGCATGTCGCCCATATTTCTAAGAAAATCAATCCCTTTATAGCAAAGGAATACACCCAGGGCGATACGGAGAATATCGAGCCATTGCGGATGATGTGTATCACCCCAATGTTCCATACGTCGAATGAGGTTCATATGGCTGAGTTTTATGATTAAGAGAAAGAAGCTACTTAAATGTACGATTTTCCGGTGTTAAAACCTTATTTTTAAGTTGCTTTTGAAAAAGACTGCCGCCATATTGTTTCTCGCCTTATTCCTCTTCAATCTTATCGGGTATAAGTGTTGGTTCTACTATTTGCAGCAAAAGGAAAAAGTTTCCTTCGAAGCCAGCCTGGATAAAGACAATTATGATGAAAAGGACCTGATCGTCTTCAAAGTTCCCTTGTCCAATCCTTACCAGATCGACCAGAGCAGGTTCGAACGGGTGGATGGAGAGATCAACATCCGGGGGGTCATCTATAAATATGTTAAGCGCAAAGTGGAGAACGGGCAATTGATCTTATTATGCCTGCCCTATTATAAAAAAATGAAACTGGCAAAAGCCCTTACCGAGTTCAGCAATCATGGCAATGATCTCGTCCCTCCCGGGAAAAAAGGCGGCAGCGGCGATGCCGGAAAGAATAATTCCCCGAATGAATATGAAGCAAATACCCGGTGGGATGATCAGGATCTTTCCCGTCAACTCCCTGCCAGGCAACATAAAAACTTTCTTCTTTCTCCTTTAAGCTCCTGCTTCATCGAGTTCCCGGGCAAACCGCCCGAGTTGGGTTGATCCTTCTGCTTTTCACCCAGATTTTATCATCCCAGCAACATTTACTCATGAAAGTCAATCTAATGGCATGCATGATCCTTGCCGGATCATTCAGCCTGTTTACCATTGCCTGTAATAATGCCGCCTCCTCCAACACAGAAATGGCGGATCTCCTACAGGACATTAATAAAAAAGAGTCCGTCGTGCAAAACCCCTTTTTCCCGGAAGCGGGTCTTGCCTTCTATGATTCTGTCTTACAGGCCCCGGGCAGCAGCCTTCAAAAAAAGGCCATGGCAGGACTTTATAAAGCAAAGAATCTCCTCCAGTTGGGAAAAGAGCAACAGGCGGCGGCCCTCCTGGATAGCCTCCTGTCGAGCGTCTACAATCCCCCTCTCGCCTTTCGCCAGGGCGTTATGCAAACCCTGGCCATCGCCCATTTAAGGATAGGAGAAAGGGCCAATTGCATTTTCAATCACAGCGCCGAATCCTGCGTATTTCCCATCCTGAAGAAGGGCATTCATACCAATAAATCGGGCTCCTATAAGGCCATCGAGATCTACCAGGACCTCCTGCGGATGGATTCCTCCGACCTTGAGTCGAGGTGGCTGCTCAATATCGCCTATATGACGGTCGGAGAATATCCCGGTAAAGTACCGGCTGCCTGGCTCCTGAAAGGATTGGATGCCGATACGGCATTCTCTATGAAGCCCTTCCAGGAAATGGCGGTGAACACCGGCCTGGATATCAATAATATGGCGGGAGGCAGCATCGTGGATGATTTCGATAACGACGGCAACCTGGATATCGTCACTTCTTCCTGGGGCCTAACGGATGGAATGCATTATTGCAAGAACAATGGGAACGGCACTTTTACCAACCTGTCCGCCCTTTCGGGTTTGAGGACCCTCACGGGAGGATTGAATATCATGCAGACGGATTATAACAACGATGGATTGAAAGATATCTTTGTCCTGAGAGGCGCCTGGAAAGGAGAATTTGGGAAAGAGCCCGTATCTCTTTTGAAAAATAATGGCGACGGCACCTTTACGGATGTTACGAAGCAAAGCGGGCTGCTGAGTCTTCATCCCACACAAACGGCCACCTGGGCCGACTTCAATAACGATGGCTGGCTGGATGTCTTCGTAGGAGCTGAGAGTACGCCCGGCAATACCTTTCCCTGCGAATTGTATATCAATAATAAGGACGGCAGTTTCACGGAGACGGCCGTAAAGGCCGGCGTCAACATCATCGATTTTGTAAAAGGAGTGAATTCCGGGGATTTCAACAATGATGGTTGGCCGGATATCTTTATTTCATCGCTCACCGGCGAAAAAAGGCTATTCAAGAATGAAGGGATCCGCGACGGCTGTATTCACTTCAGGGATGTCGCCGAAGAGGCAGGGTTGAAAAACAACCACGAGCCTACCTTCGGTACCTGGTTCTTCGATTATGACAACGACGGCTGGCCCGATCTCCTGATCTGTAATTACGAATCGAGATCTTCGCTGGCCGTGTATGCGGCAGCCGAAGCCTTGCATAGGCCTATTGGCAGGCAGGGGCAGATCCTCTTATTCCACAATGATCATAACGGTCATTTCACCGATGTCAGCGAGCAGGCTGGGCTCAATAAAGTGGTTTTCGCCATGGGGGCGAATTTCGGCGACCTCGATAACGACGGCTATCCCGATATGTATTTCGGTACGGGCAATCCCTCCTATCAATCCCTGGTGCCGAATAAAATGTTTAAGAACATCGAAGGTAAAAAGTTCGCGGACGTCACCAGTTCCTGCCGGGTAGGCAATTTACAGAAAGGACATGGTGTGGCCATCGCGGATATCGATAATGACGGGGATGCGGATATCTATATCGATATGGGAGGGGCGTACCCGGGTGATGCGTACCAGAACCTGCTGTATATAAATCCCGGTCAGAATAACAACCATTGGATCTCCATGGAACTGGAAGGTACCCGGAGCAACAGGGTCGCCATCGGCGCGAGGATAAAACTTAGTTTTAAGGAAAATGGAAAAGAACGGAAGGTATATACGACGGTGAATTCCGGGGGTAGTTTTGGCGCGAATCCTTTACGCCAGCACCTGGGGATGGGCGCCGCCCAGGTGATCGACAGCCTGGAAATACATTGGCCCGGATCGGGCACCGTGCAGGTGTTTACGAACATCCAGGCGAATGGGTTTCTGAAGATCAAAGAAGGCAGTTATAAGATCGACCGGCCTTTGATCCTGCCGTTCGCGGTTGCCCAACATGCTCTGCCCGGCTGTGCACCGCAATAAGGGAGATCTGGTACAGTCATAAATACCAAATCTGTATCTGTTATATATGAAATAGAATCCTGAAATTTGTGGTTTTATCGGGATGCATAAAAATGGAAGAATGAGAACCATTGGGCTTATAGGTGGCACCAGTTGGCTATCCACCATAGAATACTACCGGGTCATCAATCAAGCGGTGCATGACCAGTTGGGGGGAATGAATTCCGCCAAGATCCTGCTTTACTCCGTCAACCACGAAGAGTTCAAGCCGGGTGATACCACCGACTGGGCTGCCATGGCGGAGAAAATGTCGGCTATTGCGCGCAACCTCGAAAGAGCGGGCGCCGATTGTATCCTGCTCTGCGCAAATACGATGCATAATATGGCGGAAGAGGTGCAGGCCGCTATTTCCATACCTCTCCTTCATGTGGCGGATGAGACGGCCGCCTGCATTCATAGCATGAAACTAAAAAAGGTAGGCTTGTTAGGTACCCGCATGACCATGGAGTTACCTTTCTATAAAGAGCGGCTGCTCAGCCACGGGATCGAACCGCTGGTGCCGGACCAGGCAGACCGGGACCTTATCCATCATTCCATCTTTACGGAATTGAGCAGGGGGATCTTTACGCAGCAGACCAAAGAAAAATACATCCGCATCCTTCACAAGCTGACGGAAAAGGGCGCGGAAGGGATCATTTTAGGATGCACGGAGATCCCGTTACTGATCAGCCAGGAAGATTATCCGGCGCCCTTATTTGATACAACGACCATTCATGCCCGGGCGGCAGTTGAGTTCGCACTTGCACATCCTTAAATTTATAAACATGAAACCTACGACGGCAGAAAATATTATGACTACGGAAGAAAGCCTGGACCCGGCGAACTGGGAAGAGTTCCGTCAGTTGGGCCACCGCATGGTAGAGGATATGATCAGCTACCTGCAATCGGTGAGGGAAAGGCCGGCCTGGAAAAAAATACCGGAGCCTGTATTGCAACAACTGCAGGAACATCCATTGCCCCGGCTCTCCGCAACGGCCGAGTCCGTGTATGAGGACTTTAAGCAGCAGGTGCTCCCTTATAATAAGAACAATATTCACCCTCGCTTCTGGTCATGGGTAGAGGGAGGCGGCAGCCCCTTCGGCATGATGGCCGATATGCTGGCCAGCGGCATGAATCCCAATCTCGCCATTGGCAACCACGCTCCCGTATATGTAGAGCGCCAGGTGATCGCCTGGAGCAAGGAGATTTTCGGCTTCCCTTCCACGGCAGGCGGCATCCTCACCAGCGGGGCGTCCATGGCGAATATCACGGCCCTGGTGGTGGCAAGAAATCATTTCCATGCACAGATCAAGCAAAAAGGGTTGCGGGCCGCAGAGGGGCAATTGCTCGTTTATGGTTCTTCCGAAACCCATAATTGCCTATTGAAAGGCATCGAGGTCATCGGTATTGGCAGCGATCATTTCCGTAAGGTGCCGGTGGATGCGGATTTCCGGGTAAGGCTGGATCTATTACAACAGATGATCGACGAGGACCGGGCCGCCGGCTATCTTCCTTTCTGTATTGTCGGGAATGCGGGGACGGTGAATACGGGCGCCATCGACGATCTGGCAGGTCTTGCGGAGATCGCAAGCCGGGAGGCGTTATGGTTCCATGTCGACGGCGCCTTCGGGGCCATCCCGAAATTACTCCCGGAGTTCGGGGAAAGACTAAGAGGCCTGGAAGCCGCCGATAGTTTAAGTTTCGATTTCCATAAATGGTTCTATATGAATTACGAAGTGGGCTGTGTGCTGGTCCGGGACGGAGAGGCGCATAAGGCTGCCTTTAGTTCCCCCACGAGCTATCTCTCGGCGCACGAACGGGGTCTGGCGGCCGGGGCCGAACCTTTTGCCAACTATGGGATGGAATTGTCCCGCGGCTTCAAGGCCCTGAAAGTATGGATGCTGCTGAAAGAGCAGGGTATTGAAAAATTTGCGCGTATGGTGCGGCAGAACCTGGAGCAGGCGCAATACCTGGGACGGCTCGTCTCCGAAAGTAAAGATCTCGAACTGCTCACCGGCGTCGCCCTGAATATCGTTTGTTATCGTTACAACCCGGGCGGGCTGAATACGCTGGAATTAAATGCCTTCAACAAGGAGATCCTGATGCGATTGCAGGAAGAAGGCATCGCCAGCCCTTCCTATACCTCGCTGAACGGGCAATATGCCATCCGGGTGGCCATCACCAATCATCGCAGCACGCGGGAAGATTTTGAAGTCCTGGTGAGAGAGAGTAGCAGGATCGGTAAAGAACTGAAGGGTCAGACCGTTACACATGAAGCGAAAAAGATATAGTCAAAACAATCAAGTAGGTGCGTCGATAAAGCATAGTCTAAAGGCTATGCTTTATTATTTTGAGGCGTGAAAAAGTTCGGCCTGCTTTAAACAATGAAATGAATAATTTTATGTTTCTAAACCGAATTTTATGGAAAAGGCAACCGAAGCAATTGTTTTGGCAGATGAGGCTATAATGAATAAGATTTATCTCATCAGAGGTAAGAAAGTAATGTTAGACAGGGATCTGGCGGAGTTGTACGGGGTAGAAACAAGAGTGTTGAACCAGGCTGTCAGACGTAATGAAAAGAGGTTCCCAGTCGATTTTATGTTCCAGTTAACGGCCAAAGAGTTGGACGATTGGAAATCACAATTTGTGATATCCAATAAGGAAAGGATGGGGCTTCGAAAAGCTCCATTAGCGTTTACGGAACAAGGAGTGGCTCAGTTATCCAGCGTATTGAACAGCGAAACGGCTATAACTCCTAAATCCACCGCAAGAACCCCGGCCCCGAATCGGCTTTAGAAGACCGGATGAAAAGCAATGATCCCGTGTATTCATCGTAGTCGGCCGGAAACTATCCGATAATGCACCCCAGAGTGTATGGTATAGGGAAATTG
>Ga0307516_10000674_pt1 | contig 46280 bp, 38 predicted proteins | sample 19_EM_MG_FD_203310 | JGI IMG/M metagenome (GOLD analysis project Ga0307516, IMG submission 203310) | Populus trichocarpa ectomycorrhiza microbial communities from riparian zone in the Pacific Northwest, United States - 19_EM | ecosystem: Host-associated > Plants > Roots > Unclassified | place... | reverse complement strand
CCGGCGTGTCGAGTTGGAACGGGCGCGGGAACGTCAACGACTATTCCATCGGCATTGAGTTGGAAGGCCTGGAAGGCGAGGCCTTCGATGACCGGCAATACCCCGTGCTCGCCGCGCTGCTGCGCGATTGTGCGGCGGTGTGGCCGGTGGCTGAAGTGGTGGGCCATGAACACGTGGCACCAGGCCGCAAGGCAGACCCCGGCGCAGGGTTCGACTGGGCCCGGCTGCAGCGTCGCCTGCGATGGGCCGCGGCGCGGTTTCCGGCCACGCCAGTGTGAGCGGCCACGCTGCCGCCGGCACGCGCAAAACGCGGCGGCAGGCACTTCGGCCCCAGAGGCCCGCACACCATACCTAGTGCCTGAAAAATTGTTAAGCACTACCGGTAGTGTTCCTCGCTGTGGTTTTCGTGTACTCTCGCGCCCATCGCAAAACGAAGCGCCAGCATCGGGCTGACGGATTCCCGGTGCGGTGGGCACGCAGCGTGCCCACACATTGACTGGCCGTCGCCGGTTGGAATGCGGGTCATGAATCCGCAGCCCGGGTTGGCATCAATTCAGGAGAAAGTTCTCATGCAAACACTCAGCAGCAGCACCACAGTGCCGGCGGCCACCGCACTGCCCGCGCGCGCGCAGGCCCCCGCCGCCTCGGCCTACGCCGGCTACCAGATCATCCGGCGCAACGGCGCCGTGGTGTCGTTCGAACCCAACAAGATCGCCGTGGCCCTGATGAAGGCGTTCCTCGCGGTGCATGGCACCCAGGGTGCCGCCTCGGCCAGCGTGCGCGAGACGGTGGATGGCCTGACCGAAGCGGTGGTGCGCGCCCTGCTGCGCTCGCGCCCCAGCGGCGGCACCTTCCACATCGAAGACGTGCAGGACCAGGTTGAACTGGGCCTCATGCGCAGTGGCCACCACGAGGTGGCGCGCGCCTACGTGCTGTACCGCGAACGCCGCGCCCAGGAGCGCGCCCGCCAGCAGCAAAGCGTCGAGGCCGCCGCGCCCGAGCACGCGCTCAGCGTCACCGACCGTGGCCAGCGCGTGCCGCTGGACATGCGCAAGCTGCAAGGCCTGATCGAGTCGGCCTGCAGCGACTTGGGCGACGGCGTGTCGGCCGCCCCCGTGATGGCCGAAACCCGCCGCAACCTGTACGACGGCGTGCCCATCGACGAGGTCTACAAGGCCGCCATCCTGGCCGCCCGCACCCTGATCGAAAAGGACCCCGCCTACACGCGTGCCACCGCCCGGCTGCTGCTGCACACCATCCGCCGCGAGGTGCTGGGCGAAGACGCCACGCAGTCGGACATGCAGACCCGCTACGCCGACTACTTCCCCCAGTTCATCGAGACGGGCGTGCAGGCTGAGCTGCTGGACCCCCGCCTGCAGCAGTTCGATCTGGCGCGCCTGGGCGCGGCGCTGCAGGCCGGGCGCGACCTGCATTTCGACTACCTGGGCCTGCAGACCCTGTACGACCGCTATTTCCTGCACGTGCGCAAGCAGCGCATCGAGCTGCCGCAGGCGTTCTTCATGCGCGTGGCCATGGGCCTGGCGCTCAACGAGATCGACCGCGAAACCCGTGCCATCGAGTTCTACGAGGTGCTGTCCAGCTTCGACTTCATGTCCAGCACGCCCACGCTGTTCAACGCCGGCACCCTGCGCTCACAGTTGTCCAGTTGTTACCTCACCACCGTGCCGGACGACCTGGACGGCATCTACGAGGCCATCAAGGAAAACGCGCTGCTGTCCAAGTTTGCCGGCGGCCTGGGCAACGACTGGACGCGCGTGCGCGCGCTGGGTTCGCACATCAAGGGCACCAACGGCGAAAGCCAGGGCGTGGTGCCGTTCCTGAAGGTGGTGAACGACACCGCCGTGGCGGTCAACCAGGGCGGCAAGCGCAAGGGTGCGGTGTGCGCCTACCTGGAAAGCTGGCACCTGGACGTGGAAGAGTTCCTGGAACTGCGCAAGAACACCGGCGACGACCGGCGCCGCACCCACGACATGAACACGGCCAACTGGATCCCCGACCTGTTCATGAAGCGGGTGATGGAAGACGGCGAATGGACGCTGTTCTCGCCCTCCACCTGCCCGGACCTGCACGACCTCTGCGGCCAGGCTTTCGAGGCCGCGTACGTCAAGTACGAGGCGCAGGCCGCGCGTGGCGAGATCAAGCTGCACAAGAAGATCCGCGCCCTCGACCTGTGGCGCAAGATGCTGTCGATGCTGTTCGAGACCGGCCACCCCTGGATCACCTTCAAGGACGCCTGCAACGTGCGCTCGCCGCAACAGCACGTGGGCGTGGTGCACTCGTCCAACCTGTGCACCGAGATCACGCTGAACACCAACGACCGCGAAATCGCCGTCTGCAACCTGGGCTCCGTCAACCTGGTCCGCCACCTCAAGGACGGGCAGGTCGACCAGGACAAGCTCAAGAAGACCGTGGCTACGGCCATGCGCATGCTCGACAACGTGATCGACATCAATTACTACGCGGTCAAGAAGGCGCGCGACTCCAACGTGCGCCACCGCCCGGTGGGGCTGGGCGTGATGGGCTTCCAGGATGCGCTGTACCAGCTGCGCATTCCGTATGCGAGCGATGCCGCGGTGCAGTTCGCCGACCAGTCCGCCGAGTCCTTGTGCTACCACGCCTACTGGGCCTCCACCGAGCTGGCCGAGGAACGTGGCCGCTACGCCAGCTACCCCGGCTCGCTGTGGGACCGCGGCATCCTGCCGATCGACAGCCTGGACCTGCTGGCCCAGCAGCGCGGCGGCTACGTGGAGGTGGACCGCTCGGCCACGCTGGAATGGGACGCCCTGCGCCAGCGCATCCGCCAGTTCGGCATGCGCAACTCCAACTGCGTGGCGATCGCGCCCACTGCCACCATTTCCAACATCATCGGCGTGGATGCGTCCATCGAGCCCTGCTTCGGCAACCTCTCGGTCAAGTCCAACCTCTCGGGCGAGTTCACGATCGTGAACGAATACCTGGTGCGCGACCTGAAGAAGCTGGACCTGTGGGACGACGTGATGGTGATGGACCTCAAGCACTTCGACGGCTCGCTGCGCCGCATCGACCGCGTGCCCGAGGAGCTGAAGAACCTCTACGCCACCGCCTTCGAGGTGGAGCCCAAGTGGCTGGTCGAGGCCGCGGCACGGCGTCAGAAGTGGATCGACCAGGCCCAGTCGCTGAACATCTACATGGCCGGCGCTTCGGGCAAGAAGCTCGACGAGACCTACAAGCTGGCCTGGCTGCGCGGCCTCAAGACCACGTACTACCTGCGCACGCTGGGGGCCACGCAGGCGGAGAAGTCCACCGTGAAGGCCGGCCAGCTCAATGCGGTGAGCGCCGGCGCGATTGCGATGTCGGGGGCTGCGGGGAGTGCGGTGTCGGGTGCGGTGAGCGGCTTGTCAGCAGCAGTCCTACAGAGCGCGGCCGAGGCCGACATGCCCGCCACCGACATCAAGTTCTGCGCCATCGACGACCCTGACTGCGAAGCTTGTCAGTGAGTTCGCGAAGCCTGTCAGTGAGCTCGCGAAGCTTGCCGATGGGCCTTGCGATGTATGCATGTGAAGACATCGGCGCATCACACGTTCATCACGCATGCATTGCGATGCGATGCTGCAACAACGATGAGGCTTCGATGTCAAGAAGTGCTTGGTGTTTGAACACAACACTCAGATAATTCGCGCATAGGAATCAAGACATGTTGGTTTGGGAAGAGTCACCTCGTTCCTCCTCGCTATCCCCGCTGAGTACTGTGCCGCTGTCATCGCGCGACGCAGAGACCACGGGTCTTTCGCATCAGCGTCTCACGGCCCCTGCGGGGCAAGTCCTCCCCGCTGCGGGTTCATCGGCCGATGCGAAGCAAGCCACCGTGGCGCAAGCTGCGGCGGTCCAAACATCCGCTCTGGCACCCGCCCAAACACCCGCTCAAATGCCAGTCCAGGCCGCTGTCCGTCGCCGCGTCAACGTCAACGACAAGCGCATCATCAATGCGCAGACCGACGTCAATCAGCTGGTGCCGTTCAAGTACAAGTGGGCCTGGGAAAAGTACCTGGCCACCTGCGCCAACCACTGGATGCCGCAGGAGATCAACATGTCGCGCGACATCGCGACGTGGAAGGACCCCAACGGCCTGACGGACGACGAGCGCCGCATCATCCGGCGCAACCTCGGTTTCTTCGTGACGGCGGATTCGCTGGCTGCCAACAACATCGTGCTGGGCACGTACCGCCACATCACCGCGCCCGAATGCCGCCAGTTCCTGCTGCGCCAGGCGTTCGAAGAGGCGATCCACACCCACGCCTACCAGTACATCGTCGAGTCGCTGGGCCTGGACGAGGGCGAGATCTTCAACGCCTACCACGAGGTCACCTCGATCCGCGACAAGGACGAGTTCCTGATCCCGTTCATCGACGCGGTGATGGACCCGCACTTCCACACCGGCACCCCGGAGAACGACCAGAAGCTGCTCAAGTCGCTGATCGTCTTCGCCTGCCTGATGGAGGGCTTGTTCTTCTACGTCGGCTTCACGCAGATCCTGGCGCTGGGCCGGCAGAACAAGATGACCGGCGCGGCCGAGCAGTACCAGTACATCCTTCGCGACGAGTCGATGCACTGCAACTTCGGCATCGACGTCATCAACCAGATCAAGCTCGAAAACCCACAGCTCTGGACACCGGAATTCCGCTCCGAGATCAAGGCCCTGTTCCTGAAGGCGGTCGAACTGGAGTACCGCTACGCCGAAGACACCATGCCCCGTGGCGTGCTGGGCATGAACGCGTCCATGTTCAAGGGCTATCTGCGGTATATCGCCAACCGGCGTGCCACGCAGATTGGCCTGGAAGAGCTCTTCCCGAACGAAGAAAACCCGTTCCCGTGGATGAGCGAAATGATCGACCTGAAGAAGGAACGCAATTTCTTCGAGACCCGCGTCATCGAATACCAATCCGGTGGCGCGCTCTCGTGGGATTGACGGCACCTCGCGGGATACACCGGCGTCAGGTCATGAAGCAGATCAAGATTTGTGGCCCGCTGACACCTGCCTGTAGAGCAGGGCAGTCGGGCCGCCACTGAATTCGTGGTACAGGAGCGTCTCTCCAAGGCAGCTCCAAGGGCCATGAATCGCCTCATCGTATCGATCGATGGGGTGTTTTCTGCAACTTGATCAAGGAGAACTGTGATGGCAACTGCAAAGAAGGCGGCTAAGAAGGCCGCAAAGAAAACGGCGGCAAAGAAGGTCGTGGCCAAGAAGGTCGTGGCGAAGAAGGCTGCTGCGGTCAAGCGCCCCAGCGTGAAGAAGGTGGCGGCCAAGAAGACGGCAGCCAAGAAGCCTGCGGCCAAGAAGACCGCGGCGAAGAAGGCTGCTGGCAAGACTGCAGCCAAGAAGGCTGCCAAGCCCGCTGCGGCCAAGAAGGCCGCGAAGAAGGCTGCAAAGAAGAAGGCCGCCAAGAAGGCTGCCAAGCCTGCTGCTGCCCCTGCTGCAGCTCCTGCAGCATCTGCGCCAGCCCCGGCGGCAACGCCTGCGGCAAAGACCACGCTCAGCCCTCAGGCGGCCTGGCCTTTTCCCACAGGCAACAAGCCCTGAGACGCAGAGGCTGTGAAGACTTCGTGACGAGTGGCCCGCAAGGGCTGCAAGGCACAGGGATTCGCAGCCTCCGGGTCCTCGCGAAGTTCAAACCCGGCCACGGCCGGGTTTTTTATTGCATGCGCTGAGCGTGGGCGCCCGGTGCCGGGGTGCCGGTACCCCCCGTCGAGCGGGGCGGTGGCCGCCGTGGTGTCACAGTCCCAGCGCGGCGCGATCGACCTGGTGGTTCTGCGGCCCGTGGGACGCGATCTTGAGCGCACCCAGCCGGTTGCCCAGGGCCACGCAGCGCCCGATCTCCCAGCCCTGCTCCAGCCCGTAGAGCAGGGCGCCACGGAAGGCGTCGCCGCAGCCGGTGGGGTCCAGCACGGCTGTGGCCGGCACGCCCGGTACGTGGGTCGCCTGGCCATCCGTCCATACGTCGCAGCCTTGCGCACCCAGCGTCACGATGAGCGCACGCAGGGCCGAGCGCGACAAGGTGGCCAGGTCCGTGCCCATGCGCTCGCACAGCATGCGGGCCTCGTAGTCGTTGACCGTGACCCAGGTGGCCAGGGACACGAAATGTCGCAGTTCGGCACCGTCGAACATCGGCAAGCCCTGGCCCGGATCGAAGACGAACGGCACCTTGGCCCGCGCAAGCTGTTCGGCACGCTGGAGCATGGCGTCGCGCCCATCCGGGCCGATGATGGCCACGTTCAGGTCGTGCGCGTCGGTGGGCACCTTGGCCTGGTGCGCGAACTGCATCGCCCCCGGGTGGAAGGCGGTGATCTGGTTGTTGTCCTGGTCGGTGATGATGTTGGCTTGCGCCGTGTAGCTGTCCGGGACCGTGATGATGTGGCGCGTGTCGATGCCCAGGCCGCGCAGGCGCTGCAGGTAGCCCTCACCGTCGGTGCCGAGCGCGGCCATGATCCGCGGTTCGCCGCCCAGCGCCTTGAGCGTGTAGGCGATGTTGCCGGCGCAACCGCCGAACTCGCGGCGCAGGGTCGGCACCAGGAACGAGACGTTCAATATGTGCAGCTGGTCCGGCAGGATCTGCTGGGCGAAGCGTCCCGGGAAGGTGGCGATGGTGTCGAAAGCGAGCGAACCGCAAATCAAGGCGGGCATGTGGAGTCCTGTGCGAGGAGTGGAGGAAAGGGAACGAAACGGCAGGCGGGCGCGCCGCCGGATGTCAGGGAATCAGGGGTAGAACGCGGCCACGGTGTAGCCGGCCACGCGGTGCCCCTCGATGACCATTGCCAGTTGCAGCGCCGTTTCCGACTGCTGCGGCAAGGCGGCCGGACGGGCGCGGAAGTCTCCGGGCGTGAGCGCGCGGCGTGCCACCACCAGGCCGTCGCCGTCGGTGAGGCTCAGGTCCAGGTAGGGCTGCAGCACTTCGAAGGCGGCGCGGTTGCGCAGTACCACGGTGAGCCGGTAACCCTCTGCCACGCCGTCCAGGCGGGTCAGGGTGGTGCTTTCGACCACGATGGCATCGATGGCCCGTGGCGCCTGCAACTGGCAGTTCAGCACCGAGCAGGCCGCCGCCAGCCAGGGTTTGGCCCGCGGCCACTGCACGGCGACGCGGTCGCGCCACTGGAAGGCCGCCTGGCCGGCCAGCACGGCGTTCAACGCCAGCACCAACAGCAGCAGGGCCACGCGCACCCAGGGCCGGCGCCAGCGCGCCTCCTGGGCTGCCTTGCGCACGAAGCCGGGGGCGGCGTCGCGGGAACTGCGCGAGCGCGAGCTGCGGCTCTTGGAGGAGCGAGACGACGAGCGGGACGAGGAGGACGAACGCGTGCGGCTGGGCGGCCGGGGCCGGGTGATCTGGTGGCTTTCCAGCTGGCTCGGCTCGGTGGCGGACGGCAGGGTTTCTGCCGGCTCGATGCCGGTGACCACGCTTTCGGGGAACGTGGCGTCGGCAAAGGCCGGGTGCAGATCGTCGGCCGGCAGGATGGAGACATTCTCGTCTTCCGGGTCGCGCCACTCCGTGACCGGGCGCGGGGCCGGGGCTCGGGGGGGCGGCCGGGGCGGTGGGCTGGGGGCCACCACCGCGGCCGGTTGGCCCTTGGTGATGGCGCCGTGTTCATGGGTGGCCAGCTCGCGCATGACCTTGGCCACGGCCGTGTCGCCCAGCGCGGCGTCGTCATCCGGGATGACGGAGACGGATTCCGCCCGCGCCCGGGCCGGCGGGCTGGGCGCCGGGGCGCTGCTGCCCAGGGACCGTGGCACCGGGCGGGGGGCCTCGCGGGCCGGGCTGGGGCCCGGCGGCGCGGGCGGCGAGTCGCTGCGGGCGCGTTGCGGGGCCTCGCGCTGGAGGTCGAACAGACCCTCCATGGCATTGAAAACCTCATTGCACCGGCCGCACCGCACCCAGCCATCGGACACTTTGAGCTGGTCCTGCACCACCCGGAAGATGGTGCCGCAGGAGGTACAACGTGTAGCCAAGCTCATGGATAGGGATCATGCCAGTCGGTCCGGCCCCATGTTCGCTCGGGTGGGCGGGTCGCCGCAGCCGCCACTGAGCAAGGACCAGCCGTCTTCGTGATCGGTGACACGCAATTCGATCCAGGGCGCGTACACCTGGATCAGTTCGTCCGCCTGGCGGTCCAGCAGGCCCGCCAGCACCAGGTGGGCGCCCGGTGCCAGGTGGCCGCACAGCAGCGGGGCCAGCAGCTTCAGCGGCAGGGCCAGGATGTTGGCCAGCACCAGCGAATAGTGCCCTTGGGCCAGATCGGGCAGGCCGGCGCGCAGGGCCACGCCGTTGGCCTGTGCGTTGTGCCGTGTGGCCTGCACGGCGGCCGGGTCGATGTCCACCGCGTCGATCGCCATCGCGCCATGCAGCGCGGCGCCCATGGCCAGGATGCCGGAGCCGCAGCCGTAGTCGAGCACGCGGTCCCAGCGTGCCTGCGCATGGGCTGCGATCCAGCGCAGGCACATCCGGGTGGTGGGGTGCGTGCCGGTGCCGAACGCCAGGCCCGGATCGAGCCGGATCACGCGCTCGGCCTGGGCCGGCGGCTCGTGCCAGGACGGCACGATCCAGAACTGCCCGGTGATGGACACCGGCTCGAACTGCGCCTGGGTCACGCGTACCCAGTCCTGCTCGGCCACGTCCTGCAGGGCCTGCACGTGCACGTCGGCGGCCCAGTCCTGCGCCAGCAGCAGCGTGGCCGCGTGGGTGGCGGCTTCTTCGTCGGCAAACAACGCCCGCACGACCGAGCGCTGCCAGGCCTGCAGCGCGTCGTCGGCCGGGGCGAGGCCGGGCTCGCCGAACTGCGGCTGTTCGTCGGGCGTGTCGGCGTCGGCATCTTCGACGCTGGCCGACAGCGCGTCGAGCTCCATCAACGCATCGGAGACGATGTCGGCATGCTCGCGCGGCGACAGCACTGAAAGTTCGATCACCGCTTGTGCTGAGTCAGCCAGCCCTCGAGGTAGTGGATGCTGGTGCCGCCTTCGATGAACTTGGCGTCCACCATCAGTTCACGGTGCAGCGGGATGTTGGTGTTAATGCCTTCGACCAGGGTTTCGGACAGCGCCGTGCGCATGCGCGCCAAGGCCTGGTCGCGCGTGTCGCCGTGCACGATGATCTTGCCGATCATCGAGTCGTAGTTGGGCGGCACGAAGTAATTGGTGTATGCATGCGAATCCACCCGCACGCCCGGCCCGCCCGGCGGGTGCCACATGGTGATGCGGCCCGGCGAGGGCGTGAAGTTGTAGGGGTCCTCGGCATTGATGCGGCACTCGATGGCGTGGCCGCGCATCTCGATCTGGCGCTGCGTGAACGGCAGCTTCTCCCCGGCGGCAATGCGGATCTGCGCCTGCACGATGTCGACGCCCGTGACCAGTTCGGTCACCGGGTGCTCGACCTGCACGCGGGTGTTCATCTCGATGAAATAGAACTCGCCGTCCTCATAGAGGAATTCAAACGTGCCGGCACCCCGGTAGCCGATCTTGCGGCAGGCCGCGGCGCAGCGCTCGCCCACCTTCTCGATGACGCGGCGGGCAATGCCGGGCGCTGGTGCTTCTTCGAGGATCTTCTGGTGGCGGCGCTGCATGGAGCAGTCGCGCTCGCCCAGCCAGACCGCGTTGCGGTGCTGGTCGGCGAGCACCTGGATCTCGATGTGGCGCGGCCGCTCCAGGAACTTCTCCATGTACACGGCCGGGTTGCCGAAGGCGGCACCGGCCTCCGAGCGCGTGGTCTGCACTGCGTGCAGCAGGGCGGCCTCGGTGTGCACCACCCGCATGCCGCGGCCGCCACCGCCGCCGGAGGCCTTGATGATGACCGGGTAGCCGATCGCACGTGCGGCCTTGATGGTTTCGCGCGGGTCGTCGGACAGCGCGCCCTCGGTGCCGGGCACCGTGGGTACGCCCGAGCGGGTCATGGCCTGCTTGGCCGAAACCTTGTCGCCCATCAGGCGGATCGACTCGGGTGTGGGGCCGATGAACGTGAAACCGCTTTTTTCAACCCGCTCGGCGAAATCAGCGTTTTCGCTCAGGAAGCCGTAGCCGGGGTGGATGGCTTCGGCATCGGTCACCTCGGCGGCCGAAATGATGGCCGGCATGCTGAGGTAGCTCTGCGCCGACGCCGCCGGCCCGATGCAGACGGACTCGTCGGCCAGCTTGACGTACTTGGCCTCGCGGTCGGCCTCGGAATACACGATCACGGCACGCACGCCGAGTTCACGGCAGGCACGCTGGATCCGCAGGGCAATCTCGCCTCGGTTGGCAATCAGGATCTTCTTGAACATGCGCTGCCTGTCACTCGATCACGAACAAAGGCTGGCCGAATTCCACCGCCTGCCCGTTCTCGGCCATCACCTTGGTGATGGTGCCGCCGTGGTCGGTTTCGATCTCGTTCATGATCTTCATCGCTTCGATGATGCACACCGCCTCGCCTTCCTTGACCTGCTGGCCGACTTCGACCAGCGGCTTGCCGCCGGGGCTGCTGGCGCGATAGAACGTGCCGACCATGGGCGACTTCACGACATAGCCCGTCGGTGCTGCGGGGACAGCGCTTTCAGCGCTGGCCGCTGCCGCCGATGCGGCCGTGGCCACGGGGGCCAGCGCGACCGCAGGCTGCCCGGTGGGCAGGGCCACTCCGGCCGCCACGGGGGCGCTCTTGACGATCCGGACCTTGCCTTCGGCCTCGGTGATCTCGAGTTCGGAAATGTTCGACTCGGACACGAGATCGATCAGCGTCTTGAGCTTGCGAAGGTCCATGCTCTCTCCTGGGTCTCCGGCGAGGGAGTTGTTGTTGGTTGGGGGGCCGGCTGACGGGGGTGCCGACGGTGCACGCGTTCAGCGCGGGGATTGCCTGGCCAGATGGTCCAGTCCAAATTCCAGGGCCAGGGAATAGCCGCGTGCGCCCAGGCCGACGATCGAACCTTCGGCCAGGTCGCTGAAGTACGAGTGATGCCGGAACGGCTCGCGCCGGTGGATGTTGGACAGGTGAACTTCCACGAACGGGATCGCCACCGCCGCGAAGGCATCGCGCCATGCCACGCTGGTGTGGGTCAGGCCGGCCGGATTGACGATGATGAAGCCGGTGCCGTCGGTGCGTGCCGCATGCACCCGGTCGATCAGGGCACCTTCGTGGTTGCTCTGGAAGGTTTGCAGGTTCACGCCACGATTGGCGGCGATGTTTTCCAGATCTGCATTGATCTGCGCCAGCGTCGTCGAGCCATACACCCCAGGTTCCCGGGTGCCAAGCAGATTGAGATTTGGTCCGTGCAGGATGAGCACGTGGGTGGATGCGCCCATTTTGGTCGCGGAAGGCCGCGGTAAAGCTGCAAAGGAGCGGACTTTACGCGGTTTTTGGGGTGGCCAGGAACAACAAGCCCTTGGTGCCGCCCCCATTTACCGCAGCGCAAACGTCAGCCGGGCCCATCGGGTTCATCGGGTGGGACCGCGCAGGGCCTGCGCCCACTGGGCCAATTCGTCGAAGTGGGTCTCGCCCAGGCGCTGCTGCACCTTGCGGCCGGCGGTGTCGAACGCGGCCGTGAATGGCAGCGCGCCCTGGGCGTTGCCCAGCTCGCGGCTGAGTTCCAGGGCCTGCATTCCCGCCAGCCCGACCGGAAAATCGATCGGCAAGTTTTGCAGGAACCGGCGCACCGGTTCGGCCGATTCGGCGGCCAGGCCCACCACCTGCCACCCGGCCGGGCCGAACTCCCGTGCAAAGCGGCTGAGCTGGGGGATCTCGCGCACGCAAGGTGGGCACCAGGTGGCCCAGAAGTTGAGCACCAGCGGCCGGCCGCGCAACCGGGCCATCACCAGGTCGCCACCGTTGGGTTGGGCAAAGCGCAGTGACCAGAGGTCAGGGCTTGGGGAAGTGTCGGGGGATGGCTGCGCAGGGCGCGATTGCCACCACGACAAGCCCGCCCCGGCCGCAGCTGCTGCCAGGCCGCTGGCGGCAAACAAGGCGCGGCGGTTCATGGCTCCGTGCCCCCCGCGGCTGCCGTGATCATCAGGCGCCGCAGTGCGGCCAGGTCGCCGCGCTCGGCGCGGCCACGCGCATCGGGCTTGAGCAGGCCGCGCACGTCGTCGGTGTCCAGCACCCACAGGCAGATGTTCACCGGCTCGCCCAGTTCGTGGCTCACGTGGCCGACCGACAGCACGTCCACCGGGCGGCCATGCGGGCCCGTGGCGCTGCCTACGTCGTAGCTTAGTTTCTTGTTGAGCAAGGCGATTTCGGGGGCCTTGGAATCGTCGCAGAAGAGTTGCAGGTGCACGTTCGACAGCCGGGTGGCCGTGCCGCGCCAGACCGCCCCGGTGAGCAGGGGGTGGAACTCGGCCAGGCGCTGCATCCAGAGGGCCGCGATGTCGCGCAGCACCGCCAGTTCGCGCGGCTGGGTGTCGGCGCGGAACAGCGCCAGGTAGTCGCACACCTGGGCTTCCACCTCCTCGTTGCTGGGCAGCGGCGCGCTGCGCTGGCCCGCCAAGCCCAGCTGGCGCGCAGCGCGGCGCTTGGCCGGGCCGTACTCCAGGCCTTCTTCCACGATCAGGCGGGCCGCGGTGGCGGCAATTTCGGTTGAGCGGTGATCGGACATGGGGAGATCCTAGTCGCCGCCGGGCCTCGCGTCATGGGGGTGCTGTCACGGCACCTCCACCGCCCCCATGCGGGCGGCCACGGTGCCGGCCCGCTCCATCACGTAGGGCGAGTTCGGCCGTTTCTCGAAGCGTTTGGGGGCCGGCAGCATGACCGCCAGCCGCGCCGCCTGGAAGCTGGCCAGCTGCGCGGCGTCGATGCCGAAGTAGTAGCGCGCCGCGGCCTGGGCGCCGAAGATGCCTTCGCCCCACTCGACGTTGTTGAGGTAGATCTCAAAGATGCGCTGCTTGCTCAGCAGTGTCTCGAGCATGAAGGTGATGACGATCTCCTGCCCCTTGCGCATCAGGCTCTGCTCGCTCGACAGGAACAGGTTCTTGGCCAGTTGCTGCGTGATGGTGGAGCCGCCGCGCAGCCTGGCCTCGCGCAGCTGGGCTTGGGGCACGGCCGACGCGGGCCGGCCGCGCTTCTCGGCACGCTCGGCCGCACGGGCCTGGCGCTGGCGCAGTTGTTCGTTCACACGTTCGGTCAGGGCCTGGGCGCGCTGGTTGCGCTCCCAGGCTTTTTCGATGGCGTCCCATTCCACGCCCTCGTGCCCCAGGAAATTGGCGTCTTCGCTGACGATTACCGCGCGCTTGAGGTGCTTGGACACCTGCGCATAGGGCCGCCAGGCCTGCGTCCACGCGATGCGGTGCTGGTCGCGCGCCAGGCGCCAGATCTCCGAGCGCTGGAACGTGGTGGACTGCGGGTCCACCACAATCATCAAGGCCACCCGGGCCAGGAAGTACAACTGCAGTGCCAGGCCGCTGATCACCAGCAAGGCCACCAGCCGCAGCAGGCCGGTCCACAGGCGTTTCATGGTGCGGCGTCCACGCTCAGGCGCAGCGCGGCCAGCACCGGCGCGGTGTCGGGCGTGACGCCGCGCCACACCTGGAAGGCTTCGGCCGCCTGCTCGACCAGCATGCCCAGGCCGTCGCGGCCGACGGCGCCATGCGCGGCGGCCCAGGCGACGAACCCGCGCGCGGCGCTGCCGTACATCAGGTCCACCGCCAGGGTGCCGGGCCGCAGGACCTCGGGGCCCACCGGCACCTGCGCGCCAGCCAGGCTGCTGCTGCTGGCATTGATGACGAGGTCGAATGCCGTGCCGCAGTCTTGCAAGGGGCCGGCGCGCAAGGCCACGCCGTGATCGCGCGCCAGCGGCGCGTGGCGCGCGGCCAGCGCCTGGGCCTTGTCCACGCTGCGGTTCACCAGCACCAGTTCGGCCGGCGCGGCTTCGAGCAGGGGACCCAGCACACCGGCCGCGGCACCGCCGGCGCCGACCAGCAGCACGCGCCGGCCGGCCAGTGCCATGCCGGCATTGCGCGTGATGTCGCGCACTAGGCCCACGCCGTCGGTGTTGTCGGCCCACCAGCCTTGCGCGTCGAAGCGCAGCACGTTGGCGGCCTGGGCCCACTGGGCGCGCGGTGACCGGCGCAGGGTCCCTTCATAGGCGTCGAACTTGAACGGCACCGTGACGTTGCAGCCCCGCGCGCCGCCGGCGGCAAAGGCCGCCACGGTGGCCGCAAACCCGTCCAGCGGGCAGAGCAGCCGCTCGTAGCTGAGCGTGGCGCCGGTCTGGGCGGCGAACTGGGCGTGAATGCCGGGCGAACGGCTGTGTTCGACAGGGTTGCCGATGACGGCGTAGCGATCCATGCCCGCAGTATTACTGGCTCACCGGTACCGACACCGTGGTGCGCAGCGCCTCGTCGCGCGTGAAGCGGAAGCGCGACGCGAAGACCAACTGGTCGAACTGCTCGCGCATGGGCTGGGTGAACTGGCCGTAGGGGCTGGCCGCGCGCACGATGGAAATGGCGCGCCGGTCCAGCACGCGGTTGCCGGAGGATTCGACGATCTCGGCCTCGACCACCTGGCCTTGCGTATTGATCGACACCAGCATGGTCAGCTCGCCATACAGCTTGCGGCCGCCGGCCTGCGGGAAGTTGCGCGTGCCGGTTTCCTCGACCTTGCGCCGCAAGCTGTCGTAGTACAGGGCATGCACGCCCTCCACGGCCGAGGGGCTCACGAAGCGGCGCTTGGGGCGCGAGTTCTCTTCGTTGATGCGTTTTTCGATCTGTGCCAGCAACTGCAGCAACTGGCGGCGCTTCTCGTCGTCGGCGCGCTGGTTGGGGTCGCCTTCGTCACGCTTGGGGTCGGGCGGCGACAGCTTGGCCAGTTCGTTCTTTACCTGCGACAGCAGTTGCAGTTGTTGCTCTTGCAACTGGTCGATCTGCTTGCGAGCCTCTTCGGCGGAGTCGCCGGTTTCGGCCAGCAGCGAGGGCGGCAGTGGCGACGTGGCGCGCGCATTCAGCGCTTCGCCGCCGCCGGCCAGGTTGCGCTGGGCAATGACCTGGGGCTTGTCCGGCCGGGTCGCCGAGCTGGAGTTGACCAGCACCACCTCCAGCGGCGTGTCCTTGAAGACCCGGTTGAAGCCTTCCGGGTCAGCCAGGCGCACCAGCAGCAGCGCCGCGTGCAGGCCCACCGAGATGAGCAGGGAGATCTGCAGCGTCGACAGCTGCGTGAGGGCGGGCTTGGCTCCCAGCGCGGCCAGGGGTTGGGCGGTGGCTCGGCTCATGAAACAACCTGATCGACCGGAGGGGGGAGGGGGGGTGAGGGCTCTGGCGTGGCGGCTGGATCGTCGGCATCCTGCAGGTCGATCGCCAGCGCCAGGGGGGCGGCGTCGGCCGTGGCTTCCAGTTCGTCGTCTTCCACGCGTGCCTCCACGGCGGCCGCGGCCGGGTCATCGAGGCGCGCGATCACGTTGCCATGCGCTTCGAGCGTGAGCGTGTCGGTGCGGCCGACGCGCACGCGCACGCGGGCGCCGCGCGGCAGGCGTTCGGCCCCCACGGCTTGCATCACCAGCGGCAGCGTCTCGGCGCGAACCCACCCATCTTTCATGACTGCGGCATCCAGTTCCTGCACTCCTTGCTGTTCCAGCCAGCGCAGTGTCCAGTACCGCTCGATACCACCTTGAAACTGGTTGTACGCGGCATAGGCGGCATCGAAGGCAGAGATGATGGAGAACATCTCGGCATCGCGCGGCTTGAAAGGTGCGGCCAGCGCCGCGGTGCGGCCATGGCGGGCGCAGGCGATGATCTGCCACTGGTTGACCAGGTCCACATAGCGGCGCAGTGGCGAGGTGGCCCAGGTGTAGTGCGCCACGCCGATGCCGGCGTGCGGCATGGCCCGCGTCATCATGCGCACCTTCACGCCCGGCGCCAGGCTGGCTTGGCAGCGGTAGATGCCGGGCACGCCCAGTTCGTTGAGCCAGCCGCCCCAGGTGTTGTTGGCCAGGATCATGGACTCGGCCACGATCAGGTCCAGCGGGGCGCCGCGGCGGCGTTCGCCGATGCTCACGCGCTCGTGGCCGGCGGGTTCGCCGCCCTCATTGCCTTCGAGGCGGAAGGTGTAGTCGGGACGGTTGAAATTCTCGGGCTTGCCGCGCACCACCTCGCGCCGGGCCTTGAGGGTTTGCGCCAGGCGGAACAGGAACGCCAACTCCGTGGCAAACGCATACGAGGCCGGCGCCTCGCCGGTGAGCGTGGCGGCCGTGACCACCGCGTCGAGCTTGTCGTGCCGCAGGTTGGCCGCGATGTGCACGCGCTCCAGGCGCGTCTCGGTGCTGCGGATGTCCAGCGTGGCTTCGTCGAAGCTCACGTACAGCGAGACAGCAGGGCAGTCGTTGCCCTCGATCAGCGTGTAGGCCTGCACCACCTCGTCGGGCAGCATGGTGAGCTTCCAGCCCGGCATGTAGACGGTGGACAGGCGGCTGCGGGCCAGATGGTCCAGCGCCGACTGCGGCGTGATCGCCAGGGCCGGTGCCGCGATGTGCACGCCCAGCACCACCGTGCCGCTGCCCAGGCCTTGCACCGACAAGGCATCGTCGATTTCCGTGGTGGCCGAATCGTCGATCGAAAACGCTTGCACGCCGGCCAGCGGCAAGGTGTCCTTGATGGCTGGCGCGGCCAGCGGCGGGAAGGCCGTGCCCTTGGGGAACTGCTCGAAGAGAAAGCGCTGCCAGTGGAACTGGTACGGGCTGTCGATGGCGCCGGCAGTGGTGAGCAGATCCAGCGGGGCGCGCTGGGCGCGCTTGGCGGCCTCGACCACGGCCTTGTACTCGGGCGCGTTCTTGTCGGGCTTGAAGAGGATGCGGTAGAGCTGCTCGCGGATGGGCGCAGGGCAGGCGCCGGCTATCAGCTCGGCCACCCATTGCTCGATCTGCTGCGCGACCTGCTGCTTGCGTTCAAGGGCCAGCAACGCAGCCTTGACGGTTTCTTCCGGCGCCTTGCGGAACATGCCGCGGCCGGCGCGGCGAAAGTAGTGCGGGGCCTCGAACAGGCGGAACAGCGCGGCAGCCTGGTGCGCGCTGCCGGCCTTGGCGTCGAAGTAGTCGCGCGCCAGGTCGGCGAAGCCGAACTCGCTGTCGGGGGCAAATTCCCAGGCCAGGTCCAGGTCGATGTCCTGCGCCAAGCGCTGGGCTTGGGCAATCAGTTCCGCGGGGCTGGGCCGCTCGAATTTGAGCAGCACATGGGCCGATTTGACCTTGACGCGCTTGCCCGAGTCGAGCTCGATCTGCATCGAGTTCTCGGCCTCGGACATCACGCGACCGGCCAGGAATTTTCCGGAGTCGTCGAACAAAGCGTACATCGCGCTGATTGTCGCTGTTGCCGTGTCGCCGGCCGGCCTCCCCCTGGAAATGCGGGGCACCGGCTCGGACGGGCGGCGGTCAATCCGGCGCCAGGGCCAGGGCCCCTGGCGCACAAACGTTGCTGAATCTTTTCCTTGGTCTCAAAGTGTCAACCTGGTGTCAGCCTGAGAAATGCAAACACATCCGGCAGGTGTGCATCGAAGTCGGACAGCGCATGGTCGCTGCCCGGCAAGAGCTTGATGCGGGCGCCGGCATAGCGGGCCGTCATCTCGCGCCAGTCCAGCACCTCGTCGCCTTTGGCGATCACGGCCAGGTAGCGCTCGGGCCGGGTGAGGCTGCGCGGCGTCATGGTCGTGAGTTCATCGACGAAACCGGCCTTGAATTCGAAGCGGTCGGTGGGTGTGTGCCAGAACGATTGTTCACCCACGTGGCGGGTCAGGTCCCGGGCCGGCGTCACCGCGGGATTGAGCACCACCGCCGGGCAGCCGGTGCGCTCGGCCAGCACCGTGGCGTAGAAGCCCCCCAGCGAACTGCCGATCACGGCCATGGTGTCTTTCGGCCAGGCCGCCACGCCGTCCTCGATCACCTGCAAGGCCTCGCGCGGCGAGGCCGGCAGTTGCGGGCACCACCACTGGGGCGCCGGCCGCCCCTCGCGGCGCAGGCGCTCCACCTCCGCGGCGACCCGCTGCGCCTTGGTAGAGCGCGGCGAGGAGCGGAATCCGTGCAGGTAGAGCAGGTGGGTGGGGGCGGGGACCGCCACCGAGTGCGGGGCCGCCCCAAACACGGTGGCGGCCCCCTCGAGGGGCAGATGCCGCTTGCGGCGGCCCGGGGTCAACGAGGAATCCGGCATGTGGGGAGTCTATCGGCGGGTTTCGCCGCACGCTGTGCACGATTCGTCGCATCGGCAACCCCACCCAGCGATCACCCGCTGGTGTGCGCCCTTGCGCCCCGCTAGAGTTTCGCCTTTGGGCCGCAGGACGGCCTGCCATGTCCACATTGCGCGGCGCCACGCCGCTTTTCCGAGAGACATTCAATGAGAGCTTCGCGAGCCCGCACCTCCCCCTTGGCGGCGCCATCGAGGGTGACCCTTCTCAGCATGGCCGTCGCGCTGCTGGCCGTGGCCTGTGCGACACCCAGTTCGCCGGGTGCCGGCCAGCCGGTGGCCAAGGCGCCGGATGCCCCCGCCTCCAGCGTGGTCGCTTCGGCCGACGCGGCGTCCAGCCCCGCGGCCGGGGCCTCGGCGCCGGCCAATGGCGCGTCGGGCCCCGCCGCGGCGCGGCCCGACCCGGCAGCCTTGAAACCCTTTGCCGAGATCATCAAGGACGCCAAGCAGGACGAGGGCTTGTTCCCGATCTGGCGCAAGGACGAGAAGGCCTGGCTGGAGATCCCGGCCGAGCGCCTGAACCAGCCTTTCCTCTTTGCCGTGAACATCTCGTCCTCGGTCGGCGAGCGCGGTTTGTATGCCAGTCAGATGGGGCCGAGCTGGATGGCCGAGTTCCATCGCGTGGGCAACCAGATGCAGCTGGTGGCCAAGAACACCGACTTCCGCGCCAGCGGCGAAGGTGGCTCGCAGCGTGCCGTGGCGCAGGCGTTCTCCGACAGCTTGCTGGCCTCCACCGCCGTGCTCAGCGCCCCGCATCCGCAGCGCAAGTCGGTGCTGGTGGACGCGTCCTTCCTGATCGCCGACCTGCCCTCGTACGGCACGGCGATCGAGATGGCGTACCGCATGCCCTTCAACCTGGACCGCAGCAACTCTTCGTTCGAGGCCACGCGGGCCGAAGAAGGGGTCAGCACCCTATCTGTGCGGGTGCACTTCGCGACGCCGCGCATCCCGGCGCCGCCCATGATGCCGTCGCCGGTGCCCGTGCCGCCGCCGCCGCTGACCGTGCCGGACCCGCGCAGCTTCTTCGTCGGCTTCGTCTACAGCTTCAGCAAGCTGCCCGACGCCCCCATGGCCACGCGCCCGGCGGACCCGCGCGTGGGGCACTTCATGGAGTCGTTCACCGACCTGGGCGGCGACCTCAAGGCCAACCCGCGCGTGCACTACGTGGCCCGCTGGCGCCTGGAAAAGAAAGACCCGCAGGCGGCGCTGTCGGAGCCCAAACAGCCCATCGTCTACTGGCTCGACAAGAACATCCCGCTGCGCTACCGCAATGCCGTGCAGGCCGGCGTGCTGGAGTGGAACAAGGCGTTTGAACGCCTGGGCTTCAAGGACGCCATCGCCGTGCGGCAACAGCCCGACGACGCCACCTGGGACAACATGGACAGCGTGCATGCCTCGATCCGCTGGTTCGTCGGTGCCGACGTGGGCTTTGCCATCGGCCCCTCGCACACGGACCCGCGTACGGGTGAAATCCTGGACGCCGACATCGGCATGAGCGACGTGTTCGCCCGCGGTGCGCGGCGCTTCGTGGTGGAGGACGTGGGGCTGGGCAGCGAGCAGCGCCCGGCCGCGCAGGGCCTGCCCTGGCCCGCGGCGGCGCTTGGCGCTTCGCGGCGCTTTGCCGCCTGCGAGTACGCCGCCGAGGCGGCCGCGGAGATGGGCTTTGCCATGGACCTGATGGAAGCCCGCGGCGACCTGCCCGTGGACAGCCCCGAGGCCGAGGCCTTCGTGCAGTCCGTCATCAAGGACACCATCATGCATGAGGTGGGGCACACGCTGGGCCTCAAGCACAACTTCAAGGCCTCGACCACCATCTCGCGCACGCAGCTGCAGGACAAGGGCTACACCGAAACCCACGGCATTTCCGGCTCGGTGATGGACTACAACGCCTACAACCTGGCGCTGCGCGGCGAGCGGCAAGGCAGCTTCAACAACAACACGCTGGGGGCCTACGACTACTGGGCCATCGAGTACGCCTATTCGGCCATCGCCGGCGCGGACGAGGCCAAGGAGCTGGCACGCATTGCCGCGCGCAGCTCGGACCCGGCGCTGGCCTTTGCCGACGATGCGGACGCCGGGGGTTTTGGCCCCAACGAAGGCATCGACCCGCTGGCCAACCGCTTTGACCTGGGCGACGACCCGCTGGCCTACTACAGCAAGCGCCTGCAGCTCTCGCAGGAACTGTGGCAGCGCGTGCAGCTGCGCAAGCCGCAGGCCGGCGATGACCCGTTGCGGCAACGGCGCGTGCTGCTGAGCGGTTTTCGCCAGTTGCGCAATGCCTCGGGCCTGCTGGGCAAGTACGTGGGCGGCATGCATGCCACGCGCGACCTGCCGGGCCCGGATGCCCGCCCTGCGTACAAGCCGGTGGACCCTGCCAAGCAGCGCGAGGCCTTGCAGCTGATGGCCAAGGGCTTCTTCAGCTCCACCAGTTTCAGCTTCAAGCCCGAGTTCCTGACCAGCCTGTCGCCCGACTACCAGGAGTGGAACCGCGGCGGCCCGCTCAGCGTGACGGAGGTGGTGCTGCAGATCCAGACCGCGGGCCTGGACCGGCTGCTGAGCCCCGGCACGGCGTCGCGGCTGCTGGATCTGCCGCTGTATGTGAAGGAAGGTGATCGCGAGGGCATCATTTCGCTGCAGGAGGTGTATGCCACCTTGCAGGACTCCATCTGGAGCGAGCTGCGCGCCGAGGCCAAGGGTGGCAGCAAGACCGGCAGCATCGACCAGATGCGCCGCAACCTGCAGCGTGAACACCTCAAGCGCATGCAGGCCCTGCTGACGCGCGGTTCCTCGGCCTTGCCGCCGGATGCGCTGAGCCTGGTGCGGTTCAACGCCACGCAGTTGCGCGACGAGTTGAAGCGTGCGGTGGCGCGTCCCAAGCTGCCGGTGGAGACGCGGGCCCATCTGCAGGACAGCCTGGTGGCAATCGACGAGGCCTTGCGGGCGTCGATGACGCGGAGTTGATGTGGTTGCCGGCCCGCTGTGCGGGCCGGCATTCAGCTGGCGCCGGGCCGCGCCAACGCGGCTGACGACCCGCTCGGCGGGCGGCACCGGTACTCCGGTGCCGGGTGCTCACGTCTCAATGCGGTTTGCCGAGCGCGTCCAGCAGCTTGGCGTGGATGCCGCCGAAGCCGCCATTGCTCATGCACAGCACATGGTCGCCAGGCCGCGCTGCGCGCAGCACAGCGGCTACCAGGGCCTCCACATTGGCGGCCACCACGGCCCGTTCGCCGATGGGTGCCAGTGCCTCGCTGGCTTCCCAGCCGTAGTTGCCCTGCAGGCAGAACGACAGGTCGGCCTCTTCCAGCGCCCAGGGCAGCTGCGCCTTCATCATGCCCAGCTTCATGGTGTTGGAGCGCGGCTCGAACACCGCCAGGATGCGCTGCCCGCCCACCTTGCGCCGCAAGCCGTCGATCGTGGTGCGCATGGCGGTGGGATGGTGGGCGAAGTCGTCATAGACCTTCACGCCGGCTGCTTCCCCCACCAGCTCCATGCGGCGCCGCACGTTCTGGAAGCCCCCCAGCGCCTGAGCCGATACCTCCGGGGCCACGCCCAGGTGCTCGGCCGCGGCGATCGCGGCCAGCGCGTTGAGCTGGTTGTGCTCACCCATCAGCGGCCACTCCACGCGGCCCACCTTCAGGCTGCCGCGCAGCACGTCGAAGGCATGCGGGTCGCCACGCGCGCGCAGCGAGCCCGGCTCTTCCTTGCGCGCGCCGAAGCGCACCACCTCGCTCCAGCAGCCGCGCGCCAGCACGCGCTGCAAGGCCTCGTCGCGGCCGTTCACGACCAGCAGGCCTTGGCCGGGCACGCTGCGCACCAGGTGGTGGAACTGGGTCTCGATGGCCGCCAGGTCGGGAAAGATGTCGGCGTGGTCGAATTCGAGATTGTTCAGGATGGCCGTGCGCGGCCGGTAATGCACGAACTTGCTGCGCTTGTCGAAGAACGCGGTGTCGTACTCGTCGGCCTCGATCACGAAGCCCCGGCCCGCGCCCAAGCGCGCCGAGATGCCGAAGTTCTGCGGCACGCCACCCACCAGGAAGCCCGGCTGCAGCCCGGCGTGTTCCAGGATCCAGGCCAGCATGGAGGTGGTCGTGGTCTTGCCGTGCGTGCCTGCCACCGCCAGCACATGGCGGCCCTGCAGCACGTGCTCGGCCAGCCATTGCGGGCCGCTGGTGTAGGCCACGCCGGCATCCAGCATGGCTTCCAGCAGCGGGTTGCCGCGCGACACCACGTTACCCACCACGAACATGTCGGGCTTCAGCGCCAGTTGGCTGGCGCTGAAGCCTTCGATCAACTCAATGCCGAGCGCCCGCAACTGGTCGCTCATCGGCGGATAGACATTGGCGTCGCAGCCGGTGACCTTGTGCCCGCGTTCGCAGGCGAGCGCCGCCAGCCCGCCCATGAACGTGCCGCAGATGCCCAGGATGTGGATATGCATCGGAAGATTCTAGGAGCGCAGGGGCAGGGGACCCGTATCTTGGCGCAACTCGTTGGCGAAACTCGTTGGCGCAACCCGCACGGCGAAGCGGATCTTCAGCGGCCGCAGCGCCTGGGGCTCATTGGCGCAGCGCCGCACGGGCTGCGGTCAACGTGGCATCGAGGTCGGCGGCGTGGTGCGCCGCACTGACGAAGCTCGCCTCGTACAGCGCCGGCGCCAGGTACACGCCGCGGTCCAGCATGGCGTGGAAGAAGCGGTTGAAGCGCTCCTTGTCGGTGGCCATCACCGTGCCGTAGTTCTGCGGCAGGCTCTCCGCAAAGAAGAAGCCGAACATGCCGCCTTCGCTGTCGCCGGCCATCCGCACGCCGGCTGCGCGGGCTTCGTCCAGCAGGCCGGCCACCAGGGTGCGGGTGGAGGCCGCCAGCGCCTCGAAGAAGCCTGGCTTGGTGATCTCGCGCAAGGTGGCCAGCCCACAAGCCGTGGCCACCGGGTTGCCCGACAAGGTACCGGCCTGGTACACCGGGCCCAAGGGTGCCAACTGCTCCATCAGGCTGCGCGGTCCGCCAAAGGCGGCCAGCGGCATGCCACCACCGATGACCTTGCCGAACACGCTGAGGTCAGGCTTGAACCCGGGCAACTGTTGCGCGTACAGGCTTTGCGCGCCGCCCAGCGCCACGCGGAACCCCGTCATCACTTCGTCGAAGATCAGCAAGGCGCCATGCTGCGTGCATAGCTCGCGCAGGCGGGCCATGAAGGGCAGGCTGGCACGCACGAAGTTCATGTTGCCGGCAATGGGCTCGATCACCACGCAGGCGATCTCGCGGCCGTACAGGCCGAAGGCCTCTTCGAGCTGTGCGAGATGGTTGTATTCGAGCACCAGGGTGTGCTGCAGCACCTCGGCCGGCACGCCGGCGCTGGTGGGGTGGCCGAAGGTGGCCAGGCCCGAGCCGGCCTTCACCAGCAAGGCATCGGCATGGCCGTGGTAGCAGCCCTCGAACTTGACGATGCGGGAACGGCCGGTGGCGCCGCGCGCCAGCCGCAAGGCGCTCATGGCGGCCTCGGTGCCTGAACTGACGAGCCGCACCTGCTCGCACGAAGGCACCAGCGCCAGGATGGCTTCGGCCAGTTCGATCTCACGCTCGGTGGGGGCGCCGAAGCTCAGGCCGTCGTCGACCGCGCGGTGCACGGCCTCCAGCACGGCGGGGTGCCCGTGGCCCAGGATCATGGGCCCCCAGGAGCCGATGTAGTCGATGTAGCGCCGGCCCTCGGCGTCGAACAGGTACGCCCCCTGGCCGCGCGCAATGAAGCGCGGCGTGCCGCCCACTGCACGGAACGCCCGCACCGGCGAGTTGACGCCGCCCGGGATCACTGCCTGGGCGCGCCGGAACAGCTGCTCGTTGGTGGACATCAATGGACGTTGCGGGGATGGATGGGTTTGCCGTTTTCGTCGGCCGCCTCGCCCGGGGTGTCAGGGCTTTCTTCACCCTCTTCGGCCGAGGGCAGCGCCCAGAAGAACCGGTCCGGGACCACATGGCCCATGCCCGGCCGGAAGCCCGCATCCAGCGACTGGTCGAGGAACGACAAGGCCTCCGAGACGGCGATGTGCAACTCCTGCCCGGTGGCCAGCAACGCGGCCAGGGCGGCCGACAGCGTATCGCCCGCGCCCACGAAGGAGGCCTCGAAGCGCTCGAACTTCTCCCCCGTGATGGCACCCTGCGGCGAGGCCAGCACGTTGTCGATGAACTGGTTGGGCAGTTGCACGCCGGTCACCAGCACATAGCGCGTGCCATGCTCGTGCGCGGCTGCTGCCAGCTCGCGTGCAGACGGCGGGCGTTCCGCGTCCCATTCGGGCAGCAGGAAGTCCGTCATCGTCTTCTGGTTGCCCACCAGGACCTCGGTCAAGGGCAGTACCAGTTCGCGCAAGGCGTCCTGGTAGGCCTGGCTTTCGTCGTCTTCGTCGACCCAGGCCAGGTTGGGCAGGTAGGTCACCAGGGGTATGTCGGTATAGTCGGACAGCACCTCGGCCACGGCGCCTACGGCCTCGGCGCTGCCCAGGTAGCCGACCTTCCATGCACCGATGGTGACATCTTCTAACACGCTGCGCGCCTGTTCGACGATCGTATCGGCTTCAAGGGCCGCGGCGTCGAAGACCTCGGCCGTGTCGCGCATCAGCACGGCGGTGGTGACCGGCAGTGGGTGGGCCCCCATCGCGGCGATGGTGGTGACATCCGCGGCCAGCCCACCCGCACCGGTGGGGTCGCTCACGTTGAAGCTCATCACGCAGGCCGGGGCGGTGAGCTCTTCGGCCGCATCAGGCGTGACGGGCTCTTCGGCGGTTTGTTGACTCATGGAGTTGGGGCGTGCGCGCCGTGGGACGACGCGACTTTAGGAGACGACTTTAGAAGACCAGGCGGGACGTAAAGAGGCGTTGCAAGCGAATCGATCGTAGGTGAGAAATAGTGCTGGGAGTTCCTGAGAAATGTGGCGTAAGTGCCCAAAACCCTTGCGTCTCACGTGTAGTCAGTGGCTACAATCTTTGGTCATTGTAGTCAAGCGGATAGGGCGGCGTGAGCGAACCGATAACTTGGATGTGTCTGATTTGCGGCTGGATTTATGACGAGGCGGCAGGCGATCTCGAACATGGTATCGCTGCCGGCACGGCGTGGGCCGATGTACCCATGAACTGGACTTGCCCCGAATGTGGGGCCCGCAAGGAAGACTTCGAGATGGTTCGGATCTGATCGACGCCCGGCGGCTGCCAGTGCGGTGGCCGCCCCGGGGATCCAGCAATCCTGGATCGGTACTTCGGTTCCTTGAGAGCTTGCTGCTCGGCTCGACGGAAGAAAGAAGAATGGAAAGGTTGTTGTGGATGGACTGCGGACTCAATCAACCGGTCGTGGAGCGGCAATGAGTGCAGACGCTGGCGGTTCGCCGGGCGGCACTCGTGTGCTGGTGATCGACGACAGCAACACCATTCGCCGCAGTGCGGAGATCTTTCTCAAGCAGGGCGGCTACGAGGTGGTGCTGGCTGAAGATGGCTTCGATGCACTGGCCAAGGTCACTGACCATCGACCCAATCTCATCTTCTGCGACATCCTGATGCCGCGCCTGGACGGCTACCAGACCTGCGCCATCATCAAGCGCAATCCGCAATTCGCCACCACCCCCGTGATCATGCTGTCCTCCAAGGACGGCTTGTTCGACAAGGCGCGCGGACGCATGGTGGGTTCGGAAGACTATCTGACCAAGCCCTTCACCAAGGATCAGTTGCTGCAGGCGGTCGCCCAGTTCCGTCGCATCACCTGAGAGAACTTCGCGGCGGTGCCGCGTGCAAGATGCCTGGGCCGGGTCCAAAGACTGGCCGGCTGGGCAGTGACCAAGGAAGATGATGTCATGGCAATCCAGAAAATCCTCTTAGTGGACGACTCCAAGACGGAACTGCATTTCCTCACCGAGTTGCTGACCCGACGGGGCTTCAAGGTGCGCACCGCCGAGAACGCGGGCGAGGCGATGAAGCGTTTGTCGGAAGAGAAGCCCGACCTGATCCTGATGGACGTGGTCATGCCGGGGCAGAATGGCTTCCAGCTCACGCGCGCCATCACCCGCGATCCTTTGTATGCGGATGTGCCCATCATCATGTGCACCAGCAAGAACCAGGAAACCGACAAGGTCTGGGGCATGCGCCAAGGCGCCCGCGACTACGTCGTCAAGCCCGTCAATCCTGATGAGCTGGTCGAGAAGATCCGCGCGTTCGGCTGAATACACCTTGGCCCGCTGCCTTCTGCTCGAATACGGATTGCCTCGCTGCAGGGCTCCCTTGGCAGGCGGGCTTCGTTACTAGGCGTTCCCACCGGCCCAGACACTCAGCCCACACACCCCAATGGCAAACCGAGAAGCGCTGCGAGAACTGCAGAACCGGCTGGCTGCCAAGCTGCAGGCGGCCAAGACAGAGGCGCGTGCGCCCGGCTGGTTGGCCGTGGAATCCGGCGGCCATGGTTTCCTGCTGCCCCTGGCCGAGGCCGGCGAGATCTTCGGGGTGGCCTCGCTGATCCCCGTGCCGCATACGAGCCGCTGGTTCCTGGGCGTGGCCAATCTGCGTGGCGGTTTGCACGGAGTGGTCGATCTGGCCGGGTTTCTGGGGCTGCGGGCGTTGACAGACGGTACCCGTGATGGCGCACAGTTGGTTGCGTTCAACCCGGTCTTCGAGATCAATTGCGCATTGTTGGTGGACCGGTTGGCAGGATTGCGCGGTCCGGAGCAAGTGCAGGCCGAAGATCCCGGCGAAGGGGCCTCCCGGCCGATATTCGCTGGTACCCTATATCGCGATGCAGCAGGCCGGCGCTGGCAGGAATTGAAACTGGCGGGACTGGCCCGTGAAGAGCGTTTCCTGAGGATCATCGGCTGAGAGGTTGAGAGGAAATCCAACATGCCCGCTCGTGACGCCCAAACGACCCCAATCGTCGTTGCGAATGCTCGCCGTAGCCCGCTGCTACGGCTGTGCTTCGCGCCTGGATTGGGGTCGCTTGGACGCCCCGCTCGGCCACGCCGGATTCCCTCCCAACCTCTGACGCCGTGTGTTCCGAAGTCATCAACCAATTGAAGTACCACGTCGGCATGGTGGCAGGTCCCATCACCGCGACGACAACGTAAGAGGCGGCCATGAGTTTTCTGAACAAGGTAATGAACCTGGGTCGACGTCAGGGCGATGACCAGACGGACGACATGCCGTTCGACGACGGCTACCCGGTGAGCCAGCAAGTGGTCACCCGGCGCGGCGGTGGTGCGGCGCTGGCCATGGAGTTGCCGGCCAGCCGGTCGGCCCCGGCCATGGACAGCTCGATCATCACCGAGGCCGCGCCCTCGGAGTTGCCGTCCGAAACCATGGACACCCGGGTCGGCAGTTCGTCCCCCAGTTCGGCGTCCACGGGTGCCAAGCTGCCGCTGATCGGCCACCTCAGCGCTGAGCGCCAGCAGGCCATCCTGTGGGGCTTCCTGGGCCTGGGCTTGATCGGCTTGTTGGGGGCATCGCTCACCGCGGTGCGATCGGCCAACGAGAGCGCGGCCCAGGTGGGGTCGGGCGGCCAGGCACTGATGCAGTCGCAGCGTCTCGCGAAGTCGGTGTCGCAGGCCCTGGTGGGCAGCCCGGCGGCCTTCGCCGAAGTGCGCGAGGCCGTGACCGTGCTGGCCAAGAGCGCCCGCGGCTTGCGCGATGGCAGTTCCGAAATGAGCCTGGTGGCGGTGAACGAGCCGACCCAGGAACTGCTCGAGCCGGTGATGCCGCTGGTGGACCGCGCCGAAAAGAACGCAGCCATCGTGCTGGCGCAGGAAAAGGTGCTGACGCAGGTGGGCGCCGCCTTGCGGACCATCAATCGCCAGTCGTCCGACCTGCTGGAAATTGCCGAGACCATCTCCTCGCTGAAGCTGCAGCAGGACTCCAACGCGGCCGAGCTGTCCGCAGCCGGCCAGTTGGTCATGCTGACCCAGCGCATCGGCAAGTCGGCCAACGAATTCCTGACGGTGGAAGGCGTGTCCCCCGAGGCCGTGTTCCTGCTGGGCAAGGACTTGAACTCGTTCCGCGAAATCGCCCAGGGCCTGTCCGAAGGCAACGCCGAATTGCGTTTGCAGGCCGCCAAGGACCCGCAGACGCGTGAGCGGCTGCAGGCCTTGATGAAGACCTACGAAGAGACTCGCGCGCAGGCCACCTCGATTCTGGGCAACCTGCAAGGGCTGGTGTCAGCCCGCGAGGCGCAGTCGTCCATCATTGCCGACAGCGAACCCATGCGCAAAGGCATGGAGCAGGTGCAGGAGCGCCTGGCCTCCACAACCGGCCTGAGCTTGGCGGTGGGCAGCTTGATGGCCATCTCCCTGGTGCTCTCGGTGGTGGGCGCCATCGGCCTGCTGGCAGTGTTTACGCAGGTGCAGAAACAACGGGCCGCGGTTGCCGAACAACAGCGGTTCGAAGCCGAACGCCAGGAGCGTGAAGCCAAGCGCGTGAATGACGCCAACCAGGCGGCCATTTTGCGATTGATGAACGAACTGCAGTCGGTGGCCGAAGGCGACTTGACCCAGCAGGCCACGGTGACCGAAGACATCACGGGCGCCATCGCTGACTCGGTGAACTACACGGTGGAAGAACTGCGAACCCTGGTGTCGCAGGTGCAAGGCACGGCAGCCCGCGTGACGGACACCACCCAGCAGGTGGAAGCCACGTCCACCGAACTGCTGGCCGCTTCCGACGAACAACTGCGCGAGATTCGCGAAACCGGCGAGTCGGTGCTGCAGATGGCGGGTCGAATCCAGGACGTGTCGGCACAAGCCCAGCAGTCTGCCGAGGTGGCGCGCCAGTCGGTGGCGGCGGCGGCCTCGGGGCTGACCGCGGTGCAGAACACCATCGGCGGCATGAACTCCATCCGCGACCAGATCCAGGAAACCTCCAAGCGGATCAAGCGGCTGGGCGAGTCGTCGCAGGAAATTGGCGAAATCACCGAACTGATTTCCGACATTACCGAACAAACCAACGTGCTGGCCCTGAACGCCGCCATCCAGGCCGCATCGGCCGGTGAAGCAGGCCGGGGCTTCTCGGTGGTGGCCGAAGAAGTGCAGCGGCTGGCTGAACGCTCCGCAGATGCCACGCGGCAGATCGCGGCCCTGGTGAAGACCATTCAGACCGATACGCAAGACGCGGTGGCCGCCATGGAGCGCTCCACGCAGGGTGTGGTGGAAGGGGCCAAGCTGTCCGACAACGCCGGTACCGCGCTGGGCGAGATCGACCGAGTCTCACGCCGGCTGGCCGACCTGATTGAGCAGATCTCCTCGCAGGCGCGGCGCGAAGCCGATTCCGCCAACGTGGTGGCCTCCAACATCCAGCACATTTTTGCGGTGACGGAACAGACCGGGGAAGGCACCCGGTCCACGGCCCAGTTGGTGCGCGAACTGTCTCGAAGCGCGGAAGAACTGAAGCAGTCCGTGTCGCGGTTCAAGATCGTCTGATCGGCGATCTTGCGCTTGGCCACCTGACTGACTCGAAGAAGGCTTGACGACATGAATTCGCGCCAACCGCTGGGGACGCAAGCGATGAACGACGACCTGAGTGCCCTGGCGTGGGTGCAGGAAGAACTCCGTAAGTCGCTGGACGCGGCACACAAGGCCCTGCGGCGGTACCTGAAGGACGCGGAAGTCTCGGCGCAGTCCGACGTGCAGGATGTCGAGCCGGCGGTGCTGCGCACGGCGCGCCAGCAGATCCACCAGAGCGTGGGCGCGCTGGAGCTCATCGGCCTGACGGAAGGGGCGGTGCTGCTGCGGGCCAGCGAAAACGCGCTGCAGCGCTTCATCGCCAAGCCGCGCACACTGGACGTGGCCGCAGTGGAGGCCATCGAGCGCGCCTCCTTTGCCTTGCTCGACTACATCGGCCGGCGCCTGGCCGGGCGGTCCGTTTCATCGGTGGCCTTGTTCCCGCAGTTGCGCGGCGTGCTGGAGCTGGCGGGCGCGCAGCGCGTGCACCCGGCCGACCTGTGGATGCACGACTGGCGGTGGCGTGAGATTCCCGCTGCCACCTCGGCCCGCGGTGCGCGGGCCGACAGTGACACGCTCACGCAGTTCGAAGAGCGCCTGCTGTCGCTGATGCGCAAGACCAACATGGCGGATGCCGACGCGCTGCGCGACATGAGCGCTGCCTTGGCGGCTGCCGGTACCGCGCAGACCGCCACCTTGTGGCGCCTGGTGGCCGCGTTCTTCGAGATCTGGGGTCACGGTCTCCTGCCGGCCGACAACTTCGTCAAGCGCATGGCTTCGCGCGTGCTGTCGCAACTGCGTGCACAGGTGCGTGGTGACAACGACGACGTGTCCGAGCGCCTGGCCCAGGACCTGTTGTTCTACTGTTCCCGCGCCAAGCCCCAGACCCTGGGGCGTTCGCCCTGGCTAGCCGCGGTGCGCATCAGCTATCAGCTGGCCGACGTCCCCGACACCGACTACAACGACGCCCGGCTCGGCCGCTTCGATCCCGTCTGGCTGGCGCAGGCGCGCAAGCGTGTGGGCAGTGCCAAGGACGCTTGGTCGGCCGTGGCTGGTGGCGAAGTCCGCCGCATTGCCAACCTGCACGAACCGTTCTCGCTGGTGGCCGAATCGGTGCGGCGCCTGTACCCCACCGGTGAGAAGCTGGCCGAGGCCTTGCTGCATGCGGCCACCCAGGTGGCCCAGACCAGCACGCCGCCGCCGACGCCGCTGGCCATGGAAGTGGCCACCAGCCTGCTGTATGTGGAGGCCTCGCTGGAAGACGGCGAGCTGGACGACCCCAACGAAGGCGACCGGGTCCTGCACCTGGCAGAGCGCATCGACCGCGTGCATCGCGGCGAGGTGGCCACCCCGCTTGAAGCGTGGATGGAGGAGCTGTACCGCCGCGTCTCGGACCGACAGACCATGGGCAGCGTGGTGCAGGAACTGCGCGTGTCCCTGTCCGAGGTCGAGCGGCAGATCGACCAGTTCTTCCGCAACCCCAAGGACCGCGCGGTCCTGATGCCGGTGCCGGCCCAACTGGCTTCCATGCGCGGCGTGTTGTCGGTGCTGGGCCTGGACCACGCATCACACGCGGTGGTGCACATGCGCGGCGAGGTCGACACCTTGATCGCGGCCGATGTCGACCCGGCGCAGGCGGCCCATGCGGCCACCTTCGAGCGCCTGGCGGCCAACCTGGGCGCACTCGGCTTCCTCATCGACATGGTGAGCGTGCAGCCGAACGTGGCCAAGTCCCTGTTCCACTTCGACTCCGCCACCGGTGTACTGGCGCCGGTGATGGGGCGACAAGTTCCCACACCTGCTGTAGTAGCCCCGGCTTCGCAGGGTTTGGCAGGTGTGGGCACTCCCGACCTGATCGATCGCGCCCACACCGTGGCGGCCGCCGCGCAGAGCGGGAACATGCCGCTGCAAGAGGTGTCGCTGCAACTGGACGAACTGTCGAAGCAGGTCCAGGTCACCGAAAGTCCCGCCCTGGCGGCCAGCGTCTCGTCGGCGCAGGCGGCGATCGAACAGGCCGAGCAGGCCGGTGCCGGCCCGGCCACCGAGGCCTTCGTGCGCGAGCACGTGGCGCAGGCCATGGCCGACTTCGTCGTCACGGCCTCCGAGCCGGTGGGGCTCGAACCGCTGGGCGCGCCCCAGGCGTCCTCCAGCGGCTTCGTCCCGCTGGGTGCTCCGGCTGCGGCGCCGGTCGACAGCACGGGCCTGGAGGAAGACGACGAGATGCGCGGCATCTTTCTGGAGGAAGCGCGCGAGGTGATGGACAACGCCAACAAGGCGCTGCTGTCGCTGGCCGATGCGCCGTCCGACAGCACCCATGTCACGATCGTGCGCCGCTCGTTCCATACCCTCAAGGGCAGTTCCCGCATGGTGGGGCTGAAGGACTTCGGCGAAGCGGCCTGGGCGTTCGAACAGCTCTACAACGCCTGGCTGGCCGAGCAGAAGGGCAGCACGCCCGAATTGCAGGCCCTGACCGGGGACGCCTTGCGCTATCTGGGCGGCTGGATTGACGACATCGCCGCCCGGCGTGGCGGGCGCTATGCGTCCGCGCCAGTGGTGGCGGCGGCAGATGCCTTGCGCCTGCACGGCAAGTTGCAGCGCTTCAGCGTGGGCGCTGCCACGTCGGCCCGCGCCCCTGCGCCGGCCCCGAGCAGCCCCGCCCGAGTACCCACCAGCCCGCCCGCCGTGCCGCTGGAGGACTTGCGTTTTGACCTGAACCTCGATGCCCCCGCGCTGGCTCCAGTGGCAGCTGCTGCCACGGCGCAGGCGTCCACACTCGATTTCCAGCTGGATCTCGACGCGCTGGACCAGGAGGCGGCCCTCTCCGCAGAAGAAGAGATGTTCATTCCACAGCCCGATGTGGTGATGGAGGATGAGGATTCCGAGTCCATGGAAACCATGCCGCAGCCCGACGTGGCGGACGGCGCGGATCTTGGCGAACTGATCGACCTGGACCTGTCGGTCGACCTGCCGCTGCCGGACGCCGTGGCGGAGCCCGAGGTCGATCTCGTCCTGGATGCGCCCGCACAGGCGGCCGAGGCGGCCGTGGTGGCGCACCAGGCCGAGGTGCCGGCGGTGGATTTGCCGCTGGACGAGCCTGTGCTGGCCGCACCTGCGGTGGTGCAACCTGCGACACCGACGACCCCACCGACAGCCCCCCACGCAACCCCACAAACGGCCGAGGCCGCGTCTTCCGACCAGGTCAAGGTGATCGGCCCGTTGCGCATCAGCATCCCGCTGTTCAACATCTACCTGGCCGAGGCCGACGAATTGTCGCGGCGCCTGTCCACCGAACTGGCCGAATGGGCCATGGAACTGCACCGGCCGGTGGGTGAGAGCGCCGTGGCGCTGGCCCATTCGCTGGGCGGCAGTTCGGCCACGGTCGGGTTCACCGACTTGTCGCAACTGGCACGCCAGCTTGAGCGCACCTTGCTGCAGTCCAACCTGCTGGGCGGGGGGCGCAGCAGCGATGCCAACCTGTTCCTGGCCGTGGCGGAGGAGATCCGCCGCCTGCTGCATCAGTTTGCCGCGGGCTTCCTGCACAGCCCCCCGGCCGAGCTGATCGAGCGCCTGCGGGCCTTCGACCTGTCGTCCGCCAGCCGTGCCGAACGCCTGGGCGGGGCCGTGGCCAGCGACCTGGAGTCGCTCACCTGGGCCGAAGAAACCCTGCGGCGCCAACAAGCCGCAGAGGGCATCCCCACGATGCCGGCGCCCTTGCAGAACCCGCCCAGGACCCGTCGCACCGACTTCGGCGCCCTGTCGGAGCCTGCGCCGCTTCCGGGCCGCATCTCCGAGCTGCAGGATCTCGGGCCGCCCGAGTTCAAGGCGCCGGAACCGCGCGTGCCGCAGCTTGCGCACATGCACATCAGCACGCCGGATGACGAGGACGATCCCATCGACGCGGTGGATGCGGTCGATGCCGACCTGTTCCCGATCTTCGAGGAAGAAGCGCAGGAGTTGCTGCCGCAGTTGTCGGCCCAGATGCGCGACTGGGTCAAGCATCCGGGCGCCACCGCCTCGGCCGGGGCGTGCATGCGCACGCTGCACACGTTCAAGGGGGGTGCCCGCCTCGCCGGTGCCATGCGGCTGGGCGAGATGGCGCACCGGCTGGAGTCGGCCATCGAGCAATTGCTGGCCCGCGACCAGGTCGATGCGGCCCACGTGGAGCCGCTGGAAGGCCGCGTGGATGGGCTCACCCAGGCCTTCGACCTTTTGCGAGCGCGTGACGAACAAGCCTACGTGCAGGCCCAGGAGGCCCTGGCCAGCGAGCTGGTCAAGCCGGTGACGCCGTTGCAGCCGGTGGTGCAGACGCCGGTGGAGCAGCCGAAGTTGCACGACGTCACTGCCGTGCAGCCCTCCCTGCTGCCGCGCCTGGACGTGGCGCCGCCGGCCCTGCCTGCGGCCATTGCGGCGCTCATTCCCGTGGCTCCCGAGCTGCCTGCCGTTCCGGCGGTGGTGCAGGCGCCCGTGGTTCCCGCGCGTGCGGCCCCCGCCGAGACAGCGCCACGGGTCGTGGCCGGCATCGACTGGACGCAGTTCGCCGCGGCTACCGGTGCAACCCAGTTGCCGTCCGGCGAACGCCTGGCCAGCGCCACGCATTCGGTGCGTGTGCGGGCCCAGTTGCTGGACCGGCTGGTCAACCAGGCCGGCGAAGTGAGTATCACGCGGGCGCGCCTGGAGTCCGAGGTCGGGCTCATCAAGGGGTCGATCGGCGACTTGACCGACAACCTGGACCGCCTGCGCCAGCAACTGCGCGACATCGAGCTGCAGGCCGAGACGCAGATGAGCTCGCGCATGGAAGCGGCCAAGCAGTCGGCCCAGGGGTTCGATCCGCTGGAGTTCGACCGGTTCACGCGCTTCCAGGAACTGACCCGCATGATGGCGGAGTCGGTCAACGACGTGGCCACCGTGCAGCGTTCCCTGCAGCGCACCCTGGCGACCACCGAAGACGAACTGGCGGCGCAGGCGCGCTTGACGCGCGATCTGCAGGACGACTTGCTGCGTACTCGCATGGTGGAGTTCGACGGCCTGTCGGAGCGCCTGTACCGCGTGGTGCGCCAGGCGGCCAAGGAAACCGGCAAGCAGGTGCGGCTGGACATCGTGGGCGGCTCGATCGAAGTGGACCGTGGCGTGCTGGAACGCATGACCGGCGCCTTCGAGCACTTGCTGCGCAATTGCGTGGTGCACGGCATCGAATCGCCCGACGTGCGCAAGTCGCTCGGCAAGGACGCCACCGGCAGCATCAGCGTGGCGCTGGAGCATGCGGGCAACGAAGTGAGCCTGGAGTTCCGCGACGATGGCAGCGGCCTGAACCTGCCGCGCATCCAGGCGCGTGCGGTTGAGATGGGCCTGGTGTCAGCCGACGCCACACCCAGCGAGTCGGAACTGGCCAACCTGATCTTCACCTCGGGCTTCTCCACGGCCGACAAGGTCAGCGAGCTGGCCGGGCGTGGCGTGGGCATGGACGTGGTCCGTGCCGAGGTCAATGCCATGGGTGGCCGCATCGATACCGCCACCGCCAAGGGGCAGGGCACCAGCTTCAAGCTGCGCCTGCCGCTGACCACGGCGGTGACGCAGGTGGTGATGCTGCGCTGTGGCACCGCCACCGTCGCCGTGCCTTCGAACCTGGTGGAAATCGTGCGCCGGGCCAAGCCCGCCGAGGTGACGGCCGCGTACGACTCGGCCACCTACCGCTTCGGCGAGCAGGACCTGCCGTTCTTCTGGCTGGGTGCCTTGTTGCAGATCAGCGGCCGCGGCAACGAAGTGGGCCGCAGCCTGCCCGTGGTCGTGATCCGCTCGGCCCAGCAGCGTGTCGTGCTGCACGTCGACGAAGTCCTGGGCAACCAGGAAGTGGTGGTCAAGAACCTGGGCCCGCAGCTTTCTCGCGTGCCAGGGCTGGCCGGCATGACCTTGCTGGCCTCCGGTGCGGTGGCACTGATCTACAACCCGGTGGCCTTGGCCACGGTGTACGGCGAGGCGGCACGCGCCCAGATGGTCGCTGCCGCGGCCGAGCAGAAGCAGGCGGCCGCTCAGCCTGCTCGCCAGCAGGTCACCGTGTCGCCCACCGTGTCGGCCCAGCCGCTGGTGCTGGTGGTCGACGATTCGCTGACCGTGCGCCGCGTCACGCAGCGCCTGCTGGCGCGTGAAGGCTACCGTGTGGCGCTGGCCAAGGACGGCCTCGAAGCGCTGGAAGTACTCACCGGCGAACGGCCGAGCGTGGTGCTGTCCGACATCGAGATGCCGCGCATGGATGGCTTCGACTTGCTGCGCAACATCCGCGGCGACAAGGGGCTGCGTGAGCTGCCGGTGATCATGATCACGTCGCGCATTGCGCAGAAGCATCGCGACTTCGCGGCGGAACTGGGTGCCAACCACTACCTCGGCAAACCCTACAGCGAAGAGGAGCTCCTTGCCCTGGTGCGGCGATATGTCTCGGAGGCGGTGGTCGCGGTGCCCTGAGGAAAGGGCAACTCCCGTGGCAGCCAAGGCCGGGCATGCGAAGATCGGCACACGTTCAAGCCCGGGGTCCAGCAAGGTGCCTGAAGTCCTAGAGCATGTCGCCACACTGACGGGGTTCCGTGACCGCGGCCTGCTCGACGTGACACTCGTGACCGGGCTGATGGACCTGCTGCAGCCGCTGCGCGTGACGATGTATCGCACCGTGGGCGACCATGAAGACCTGCATTGGCACTGTCGTGCCAGCATGGCCAGGGGCGATCTGGTAGCCGCTTCCGGGGCGCTGTGGGCCGACCCGGCCACATTGCCCGAACTGGCCGCCAAACCCTTGCATGCGCGGGCGCTGCACCAGGGTGAGCCGCTGGAGGAACCGGTGAATGGAGAACATGTCACGGTGTTCTCAGTGGCCACCGACCGCGAAGTCCTGGGTGTGGTGGAAATCGTGCGCGAACGTCCGCTGACGCGCCATGGCCGCCGCCGCGTGTCGGCCTTGCTGCGCATCTACCGCAACTTCCACAGCCTGCTGGACTACAGCGAGCGTGACACGCTCACCGGCCTGCTCAACCGCAAGAGCTTTGACGACACGTTCCTGCGCGCGGCCACGGAAGCAGCCCACCCGGCCGGCACGACGGGTGAGGCCGAGCGGCGCACGGCACAGCCGCGCCAGCGCCCGTGGCTGGGGGTGGTGGACATCGACCACTTCAAGAACGTCAACGACAGCTACGGCCACCTGATCGGCGATGAAGTGCTGGTCCTGATGGCGCGCATCATGCGCAGCACCTTCCGGCTGCAGGACCAGCTGTATCGTTTCGGCGGCGAGGAGTTCGTGGTCCTGCTGCGCAGCCCCGACGAAGACTCCGCGATGGTGGCGTTCGAGCGTCTGCGTTCGAACCTTGAGCACTTTCGCTTCCCGCAGGTGGGCCAGGTCACGGGCAGCATCGGTTTTACCGAACTGAGCAATTCCGACACCCCGGCCGCCGCCGTGGAGCGCGCTGACCGGGCGCTCTATTACGCCAAGGAGCACGGCCGCAACCAGGTCTGCAGCCATGCAGCCCTGGTGCGCAGCGGCGCCTTGTCGAGCCGCCAGACGACGGGCGACATTGAGTTGTTCTGAGCGGGCTCCTGGTGCTGGTAGGCATTAGCCGGGCCGAGCGCCGGGCCGCCCCAAGCCGGCCCGGATCCCCGCGGGGGATCGATCGATGTACCCATCGATCGCGGGGCGGTCAGCTAGCCCGATCGCACAGCAGCAAAGCGTGCCAGCGTGCGTTGCCGGGCTTCGTCGTGATCCACCAGCGGCCGCGGGTAGTCATGGCCCAGCACCAAGCCGCTGTCCTGCAGCTCAGTCGGCCCGGCCAGCCAGGGTGTGTGGACCCGCGTATCGTCCAAGCCGGCCAGGGCCGGCAGGTAGCGGCGGATGAACTTGCCCTGGGGGTCGAACTTGCGGCTCTGCGTCACCGGATTGAAGATGCGGAAGTACGGCTGTGCGTCGCAGCCGGTGGACGCGGCCCACTGCCAGCCGCCATTGTTGGCGGCCAGATCGTAGTCGTTCAGCTTCTCGGCAAAGTAGCGTTCGCCCCAGCGCCAGTCCAGCCCCAGGTCCTTGGTCAGGAAGCTCGCCGTGAGCATGCGCAGGCGGTTGTGCATGTAGCCGCTCTGGTTCAGCTGCGCCATGGCGGCATCCACCAGCGGGTAGCCGGTGCGGCCTTCGCACCAGGCGGCAAAGAGCCGCTGAGCCTCGGGCCCGGTATCCCAGGCCAGCGTGTCGTACTCGGCCCGGAACGGCCGGTTCACCACGTGCGGGTGGTGATGCAGGATCTGGTGGTAGAAGTCGCGCCAGATCAGCTCCGAGAGCCAGACCTCGGCGCCGCGCGAGGCGGCCAGCGCACGGTCTCGCGCCAGCCGGGCCAGCTCGCGGATCGACACCGTGCCGAAACGCAAATGCACGCCCAGGTAGCTGGGGCCCTTGACGGCCGGGTAGTCGCGTGCCTCGGCATAGGCGTCGATGCGGGCCAGGAACTCCTGCAGCAAGGCCCGCGCGCCGCGGCTCCCGGGCATCAGGTACTGGCTCATGTCCGCGGGTGCGAAGCCCAGCTCTTGCAGCGTCGGTACGCCGGTATCCAGGGGCGTCGGCAGCGGCGCCAAGCGGCCGGCATGGGGCCGCACCGCGTGCGCCGCCAAGTCGGCCGCCTGCACACGCTTGAGCCAAGCGTTCTTGTAGGGTGTGAACACACTGTAGGGCGTGCCGGTACCGGTGAGGATTTCATCCGCCTCGAACACGACCTGGTCCTTCCAGCTGCACCAGGTGATCCCCAACCTGGCCAGCGCGTCGCGGGCGCGGGTGTCGCGCTGCACGGCTGCCGGCTCGTAGTCGTGGTTGGTGAAGACGGCATCCACGCCCAGTTCCTGCGCCAAGGCGGTGACCTGGGCGACCGCCTCGCCGTGCCGCACGAACAAGCCGCTGCCGATCGTCCTCAGGTCCCGGTCCAGCGCCGTCACACTGCCGTGGATGAACCCCACCCGGCGGTCGGTGCGGGGGAGGGCGGCCAGGATGCCGGTGTCGAACACGAACACGCACCAGACGCGGCGCGCGCTGCGCAAGGCATGGCTGAGCGCTGCGTGGTCCTCGCAGCGCAGATCGCGGCGCAGCCAGACCAGAACTCCTTCTGGAGGTTTGTGCATGGCCGAAGTGTGCCGCGCGGATAAAATCCCGCCATGTCAGACGGCCACGGCATCAACCTCACCAACCAGTTCCTGATTGCAATGCCGGGCATGGCGGATGACACCTTTGCCGGTACGGTCATCTACCTGTGCGAACACACCGAGCGCGGTGCCCTGGGGCTGGTGATCAACAAGCCGATCGACATCAAGCTCAAGCGGTTGTTCGAGAAGGTGGAATTGGAACTGGACCGTGAAGACCTGGCCGATGCCCCGGTGTTCTTCGGCGGACCGGTGCAGACCGAGCGGGGTTTCGTGCTGCACGACCGGCTCGGCGAGGACGGCGGCCATTACAACTCCACACTCAGCATCCCCGGCGGCCTGGAGATGACCACCAGCAAGGACGTGCTGGAGGCCCTGGCCCACGGCGCGGGCCCCAAGCGGGTGCTCATCACGCTCGGCTACGCCGGCTGGGGCGCCGGCCAGCTGGAAGACGAGCTGTCGCGCAACGGCTGGCTCAACGTCAATGCCGACCCCGGCATCATCTTCGACACACCCGTGGAGCAGCGCTACGAACGCGCGCTGTCGCTGCTGGGCATCGACCGGGGCATGCTGTCGCAGGAGGCCGGGCACGCATGAGCGCGCCGGGCCGCCCCAAGGGCGAATTCCTGAGTGCGCAGCACGAAGGTGTCCCAATAAGCCCGCTGCCCGGCCGCCCGAAAGCGGGCTCGCTCCCGCTTGGCGGGACAGCGCGAAGCGCAAGGGTGCCCCAGTGAGCGGTGTGCTCGGCGGTGGACCGTACGTGTCTGCACAGACGTTCCTGGCTTTCGACTACGGCGTCAAGCGCACGGGGGTCGCCACGGGCAACACCGTGACGCGCACGGCGCAGCCGCTCACCACCATCCATGCCGAGGGCGACGCCCGGTTTCCGGCCATCGACCGCCTGGTCCGCGAATGGGCGCCGCAGGCGCTGGTGGTTGGCGTGCCTTTCCATCCCGATGGCGCCGAACACGTGAACACCCGCCGTGCGCGCCGCTTCGTGCGCCAGTTGCAGGGCCGCTTCGGCCTGCCCGTGCACGAGGTGGACGAGCGCTACAGCACCGTGGAGGTGCTGGCCTATGGCGCGCGTGACGCCGACGCCGCCGCCGCGGCGCTGCTGCTGGAGCAATATTTCAGCGCCGAAAGCTTGGCGGCCACCGTGGCGAGCCAGTCATGAACCCGCCGCCGGGCTCGTTCCCGCTTGGCGGGACCGCGCGACGCACAAGGGTGCCCCTATGACCCCCTTGCTGCTCGACGCCGAGGCGCTGTACGCGCAGTTGCGCGAGGGTTTGCGTCCCATGCTGCGGGCCGATTCAGCCATCGTCGGCATCTGGTCGGGCGGCGCCTGGCTGGCCGAGCGCCTGCAGCGTGACCTGGGCCTGCCCGGCCCGCATGGCGTGATCTCCAGCACCTTGCACCGCGACGACTTCGGCGAACGCGGGCTGGTGGCCAAGGCCGATCCCACGCACCTGCCGTTCAGCGTCGAAGGCCGCCCCATCGTGCTGGTCGACGACGTGCTCTACACCGGCCGCACCATCCGCGCCGTCATCAACGAATTGTTCGACTTCGGCCGCCCGGCCAGCGTGGCGCTGGCGGTGCTGGTCGACCGCGGCGGGCGCGAGCTGCCCATCGAGGCCGCGTATGCCGCGGCGCGCATCAGCCTGCCGCCCACGCAGCGCCTGTCGCTGGCCCATGACGCGAGCGGACACTTCGTGTTCGACATCGAGAACAAGACTGCATGACGATGAGCCGCAACCCCCAGCTCAATGCGCACGGCGAGCTGATCCACCTGCTGTCGATCGAAGGCTTGCCGCGCGCGGTGATCCACCAGATCCTCGACACCGCGGGCACCTTCCTCTCGGTCAGCGAGCGCGAGGTCAAGAAGGTGCCGCTGCTGCGCGGCAAGAGCGTCTTCAACCTGTTCTTCGAGAACAGCACGCGCACCCGCACCACCTTCGAGATCGCCGCCAAGCGGCTGAGCGCCGACGTCATCAACCTCGACATCGCGCGTTCTTCCACCGCCAAGGGCGAGAGCCTGCTCGACACCATCGCCAACCTGTCGGCCATGCATGCCGACATGTTCGTGGTGCGTCATGGCGAAAGCGGCGCGCCCTACCTGATTGCCCAGCACGTGGCGCCGCATGTGCACGTGGTCAACGCCGGTGACGGCCGCCATGCGCACCCCACGCAAGGCCTGCTGGACATGTACACGATCCGGCACTACAAGCGCGACTTCACGCAGCTCTCCGTGGCCATCGTGGGTGACATCGTGCATTCGCGCGTGGCCCGGTCTGACATTCACGCCCTCACCATCCTGGGGGTGCCTGACATCCGCGCGGTGGGACCCAAGACCCTGGTGCCCGGCGACCTGCGCGAGATGGGCGTGCGCGTGTGCCACGACATGACCGAAGGCGTGAAGGACGCTGACGTGATCATCATGCTGCGGTTGCAGAACGAGCGCATGAGCGGCGCCATGCTGCCGAGTGCGGGCGAGTACTTCAAGAACTACGGCCTCACCGCGCAGAAGCTGGCGCTGGCCCGCAGCGATGCCATCGTCATGCACCCCGGCCCCATCAACCGCGGCGTGGAGATCGACTCGGCCGTGGCCGACGGCAAGCAGAGCGTGATCCTGCCGCAGGTCAGCTTCGGCATCGCGGTGCGCATGGCGGTGATGTCCACCATCGCGGGCAACGACACCTGATTCCCGGGCCGCTCATGAACATCCTCATCAAGAACGGCCGCCTGCTGGACCCGGCCACCGGCCTGGACCGCCACGGCGACGTGGCCATCGCGGCCGGCCGCATCGTCAGCCTGGGGCAGGCGCCGGCCGGCTTTCAGGCCGATCAACAGATCGATGCCAGCGGCCTGATCGTGGCGCCGGGCCTGGTGGACCTGGCCGCCCGCATGCGCGAGCCCGGGCAAGAGCACGAAGGCATGCTCGAAAGCGAGCTGGAAGCGGCCGCCGCAGGCGGCGTGACCAGCCTGGTCTGCCCGCCCGACACCGACCCGCCGTTGGACGAGCCCGGCCTGGTGGACATGCTCAAGTTCCGCGCTCGCAACCTGTCGCGCTGCCGCCTGTTCCCACTGGGTGCGCTGACGCGCGGGCTGGCCGGTGCGGTGCTCACCGAAATGGCCGAGCTCACCGAGTCTGGCTGCGTGGGTTTTTCGCAGGCCGATGTAGCCCTGGCCGACACGCTGGTGCTGATGCGCGCCCTGCAATACGCGGCCACCTTCGGCTACACCGTCTGGCTGCGCCCGCAGGACGCCTGGCTGGGCAACGGCGTGGCGGCCAGCGGCGCGGTGGCCACGCGCCTGGGCTTGTCCGGCGTGCCCGTGGCGGCCGAGACCATTGCGCTGCAGTCCATCTTCGAGCTGATGCGCATCACCGGCGCGCGCGTGCACCTGTGCCGGCTGTCCAGCGCGGCCGGCGTGCAGCTGGTGCGGCAGGCCAAGGCCGAGGGGCTGCCGCTGAGCTGCGACATCAGCATCAATTCGCTTTACTTCATCGACCTGGACATCGGCTACTTCAATGCCGCCATGCGCCTGACGCCGCCGCTGCGCCAGCAGCGCGACCGCGACGCGCTCAGTGCCGGCCTGGCCGATGGCACCATCGATGCCCTGGTGTCCGACCACACGCCGGTGGATTCCGACGCCAAGACCTTGCCGTTCGCCGAGGCCGAGCCCGGCGCCACCGGCCTGGAACTGCTGCTGAGCCTGGCGCTCAAGTGGGGCGAGTCGTCCGGCGCCGGCATGGCGCGTGCGCTGGCCCGTGTCACCTGCGACCCGGTGCGCGTGCTGGCGCCGGCGCTCGGCGCCCTGGGCGACAGCGCCGGCCGCCTGGTGCCCGGCGGCGTGGCGGATGTGTGCGTGTTCAACCCCACGGCGGCCTGGCGTGTGCAGCCGCAGGCCTTGCGCAGCCAGGGCAAGCACACGCCCTTCGGCGGCTGGGAACTGCCCGGCCGCGTGCACTGCACCGTGGTGGCCGGGCACATCGCCTACGAAGCCTCGCGACCGCCTGCTTCGTGATGCGCGCGTTGCGTGCCGTGTGGCGCCTGGCATGGGCCAGCCTGCACCTGGGCCATGGCATCGCGGTGATGGCGCTGCGGTTTCCGTTTCTCGACGAGGCCGGCCGTGCCCGGCGCATCCAGTGGTGGAGCGCCACGCTGCTGCGGCGGCTGGGGTTGCATTGGCAATGCGCCGGCACGCCCAGGCCCGGTGCGACCCTGCTCGTCGCCAACCACATCTCGTGGCTGGACATCGCGGCCATCCACGCCGCCTGCCCGCAGGCGCGCTTCGTCTCCAAGGCGGACGTGAAACGCTGGCCGCTGGTCGGCTGGCTGGTGGCCGGGGCCGGCACGCTGTTTATCGAACGCGAACGCAAGCGCGATGCCTTGCGTGTGGTGCACCAGATGGCCGAGGCCTTGGGCGCCGGCCAGACCGTGGCGGTGTTCCCGGAGGGCACCACCTCCGAGGGCCATGGCACGCTGCCGTTCCACGCCAACCTGCTGCAGGCCGCTATCGCCGCCGAGGCACCCGTCCAGCCCGTGGTCTTGCGCTTCTCCGACTCCCTGCATGCCGTCAGCCCGTCGGCCATGTTCGTGGGCGAAACCACCTTGCTGCAAAGCGTCTGGGCCATCGCCTGCGCCGACGGCCTGCGCGTGCAGGTCACGCTGCTGCCGGCCGTCGCCAGCGCCCATGCCGACCGGCGCGTGCTGGCCGAGCGGCTGCGTGAGGAGATTGGCGCGGCGCTGCTGGGGTCAGCCGACGCCGGGCCGCCCCAAGGCGGCTGAGGACCCGCTCGGCGGGTGGCGCCGGTACCCCGGTGCCGGGTGCTGGCGTCTACGCCTTGCCCTGATTGGCCACCGCCGCGGCGGCCCGCGCAGCGGCTTCCGCATCGCCCAGGTAGTAGCTCCGGATCGGCCGCAACTCGGCATCCAGCTCGTACACCAGCGGAATGCCGTTGGGGATGTTCAAGCCCACGATGTCGGCATCGCTGATGCCGTCCAGGTACTTCACCAGCGCGCGGATGCTGTTGCCGTGTGCGGCCACCACCACGCGCTCGCCGCGCCGGATGGCCGGTGCCAGCAGGTCGTTCCAGCACGGCAGCACGCGCGCCACCGTATCCTTCAGGCATTCGGTCAGCGGCACCTGCGCTGGATCGAGCGAGCCGTAGCGCAGGTCGCTGCGTTCGCTGCGCGGGTCCTTGGCATCCAGCACCGGCGGCGGGATGTCGTAGCTGCGGCGCCAGACCAGCACCTGCGCATCGCCGTACTGCCGCGCCACCTCGGCCTTGTTGAGGCCTTGCAGGGCGCCATAGTGGCGCTCGTTCAGGCGCCAGTCCTTGACCACCGGCAGCCAGGTGCGGTCCATCTCGTCCAGGCAGTGCCATAGTGTCCAGATGGCACGCTTGAGCACCGAGGTGCAGGCCACATCGAATTCGTAGCCGGCCTCCTTCAGCAGGCGGCCTGCCTGGCGGGCCTGCTCCACGCCCGTGGCGGTGAGCGGCACGTCGGTCCAGCCGGTGAAGCGGTTGTCCAGGTTCCAGGTCGATTCGCCATGGCGAATCAGGACGAGTTTGTGCATGCGCGGGGGCGATGTCGCCGGTGAATCGAAGGGTGAATCAAAGGGCAGGAGGGCGCGAATTCTATAATCCGCGCCCCCCCAAGGTATTGAGGCATCATCGCTTCCGCCACCGTGAAATTCTTCGTCGACAACTGGATCCTGGTTTTAGTGGCGTGCGTCTCCGGCGGCATGCTGCTGTGGCCGCTGATCCGCAGCGGCGGCCGCGCCACGCTGTCCACCGCGCAGGCGGTGCAGCTCATGAACCGCGAGAAGGCCGTGGTCATCGACGTGAGCGAGCCGGCCGAATACGCCGCCGGCCATGTGGCAGGTTCGCGCAACGTGCCCGCCGCCAACATCGGCTCGGCCAAGAACCTGCCCAGCAACAAGGCCTTGCCCCTGGTGCTGGTATGCCCCACCGGCACGCGCGCCGCGCGCGCTGCCGACGCGCTGCAAAAGCTTGGCCACCAGAGCGTGCACGTGCTGGGCGGCGGTCTGGGGGCCTGGCGCAACGCGAACCTGCCGGTCGAAAAGTCGGCATGAGGGGCGCAGGTACCGGGCTACCGGTGCCACCCGCCTGGGGGGTTCGCAGGCTGAGCCACCCTCCCGAAGGGTTTTGCCGCGCGCGGGACAATTCAGGCTGTCAGCACCACCCGCCGGACCTCAACCCCGGCGCCGCGCCATGAAGCCCGTGACGATGTACACGACCCAGACCTGCCCGTACTGCCTGCGCGCCAAGGCATTGCTCAAGCAGCGCGGCGTGATGGCCATCGACGAGATCCGTGTGGACCTGGACGGCGTACAACGCCAGCGCATGGTCGATCTCACCGGCCGGCGCACGGTGCCGCAGATCTTCATCGGCGAGACGCATGTGGGCGGCTGCGACGACCTCATGGCGCTCGACCAGAGCGGCGGCTTGGCGCCCTTGCTGCAAAGCCTGTGAGCGACCCGGCGGGTCCCTGGGCGTTTCCTGTAGAGCCGCTGCACCAGCGTCAGCCATAATCCTTGTTTGCCCGCACCACCCCAGCGTGTGGGCTTTTGTTTTCCAAGGACAAGTCTATGGCCGAGACCCAATCCGCGGGCGAGCAGCCCGTGTTCCAGATCCAGCGCGTGTACCTGAAGGACTTGTCGCTGGAGCAACCCAACTCCCCGCAGATCCTGCTGGAGCAGACCCAGCCGCAGGTGGACATCAACCTGGGCCTCTCGGCCCAGCCCATCGCCGACGGCGTGTTCGAAGTGGAAGTCACGGCCACCGTCACCACCAAGGTGGGCGACCGCACGCTGTTCCTGGTCGAAGGCAAACAAGCCGGCATCTTCGAGATCCGCAACGTGCCCGAAGACCAGATGCAAGCCGTCATCGGCGTGGCCTGCCCGCAGATCGTCTACCCGTACCTGCGTGCCGTGGTGGCCGACGTGATCACCCGGGCCGGCTTCCCGCCGGTGCACCTGGCGGAGATCAACTTCCAGGCCATGTTCGAGGCGCAGCAGCAAGCCCAGGCCCAGCAGCTGTCCAAGGGCAATGGCGCCACGGCGCTGAGCTGATCTCACCACCCACCGGGCCGGCATGCGCATTACCGTGCTGGGTGCGGGCGCCTGGGGCACCGCGCTGGCCACCAGCGCGGCCTCCCGCCATGAGGTGACGCTGTGGGCGCGCGACCCGGCCCAGGTGGCGGCCATGCGCGCCGCGCGGCGCAATGCGCGCTACCTGTCCGAGGCTGAGCTGCCCGAGTCCCTGGACCTGAGCGCCGACCTGCCGTCCGCGCTGCAAGCGGCCCGTGGCGGCCTGGTGGTCATTGCCACCCCCATGGCGGCCTTGCGCGACATGCTGCTGGCGCTGCCGGCCGATGCCCGGGTGCTGTGGCTGTGCAAGGGCTTCCAGGCCGGCTCGGGCTGGCTGGGCCACGAGGTGGCGCAGGCCGTGCTGCCGCACGCGCAGGCCGGTGTGCTCAGCGGCCCCAGCTTTGCGCAGGA